>ENA-OPSQ01000056-OPSQ01000056.1-human-gut-metagenome-genome-assembly--contig:-NODE-56-length-95651-cov-16.636972_pt1 | contig 95651 bp, 86 predicted proteins | sample MGYA00241456_ERZ501904 | MGnify/ENA primary metagenome ERZ501904 (study PRJEB25962, sample SAMEA2042452) | human gut metagenome | biome: human gut; feature: human-associated habitat; material: faeces...
TAGGGCTTACTCGGGACTTGCACCCGTTAGACAATGCTCGTGCCGAGCATACTACTACGAAAAAATCCCGCAGATTTTCTCTGCGGGATTTTTTTATTTCGACTTATTCAAGCGCTTAATTACAGAATAAGCATCATACAAACCAAGTTCTCCTGCCTTTGAAAGATCCTGGATGGCAGTCTGCTTATTTCCGCTCTTGGCTCGTGCTATACCTCTATTATAATAAGCCTCTGCAAGACGGTTATCAATTCTCAAGGCAATGGTATAGTCATCTATTGCCTTTGAAAGTTCGTTTCTGCCAGCATGAAGATTACCTCTATTATAATAGATGTAAGCATTGTTACTGTTCAGGCGGATGGCATCGCTGAAATCAGCCTCGGCAGAATGGATGTTCAGAACCCCCTTGCCCTCAGCCTTGTTAAATTCATCCATCTCAGCCTGACAGACTGCACGCTGCCAGTAAGCCAAAGAGTTCTTGTCATCGAGCGATATATAATAGGTAAAATCGCTGATAGCTGCCTCAAAATCACGAAGTACACTATGAGCGATGGCTCTGCGCATCAGGAGACGTTTCTTGGTTTCATTATCACTCGCCACACTCAACTCTGCTGAGAGTTTATCTATCATCGAGAATATCTTCAAAGAACCATTCTCATCGAGCTGCTCCTTACTGCAAACGATATAAACCTTGTCTGCCTTGGTATGCAGATTGAGCGCTTCCACCTCCTTATCATAAGCCTGAACTCAACTTACATTCTGACTGTTAGGGAAATAAGAAAGTTGATACATCGGCAGGAAGGCGGTTTCTACCTGACGGTTCTGAACCTTACCACGATACTCGCTCTTATAGTTGTGTTCGTACTTCGGTTCATCATCTACTACAAGCGAAGCAAATTTATTCGGATCTATCTCCGAGCGCTTACGCATCTCCTTCTTGGTCTTTGCGCTCCATCTCGGCTGGATACCGATATGCTTGTTCATCTGCGCCTTGAAGATACGGAATTCATCCATTTCTGCCTTAGCCGTCATACCCAGGCGACGGTAACAGCTGGCACGGTTAGACAAACCGGTCCAGAAGTTAGGAAACTGTTTGATGACCGTAGTATAATCCCTGATGGCAGCTCTCAGATTACCGGTCTTGTCATGCAATAAAGCTCGGTTGAAGATAGCCATGAAGTTCTGGGGTTCCATCTTGATAATGAAGTCGAAATCGGTGATGGCACGGTTATCATCACCCAACTGTACACGCATCAGACCTCTATTATAATGAGCCAGGAAATTGTTCGGATCCAGATCAAGGGCATTGTCATAATCGCTCATCGCCCCTCTGAGGTTATTCAGATTGATACGCGCCAAAGCTCGATTGATGTAACTGTTCACATTGTTAGGCTTGAAATGCAGACTCTTGGTCAATGCCTCATCTGCCGTTTTCCATTCCTTTCTTGCCAGCGCCATATAGGCACGCGTAGTCCAGGCATCCCCATCATACGGATTGAGTTGCAGACTCTTGTCTAGCCATTTCTCAGCCTGCACGGTATCTTTCTGATGCAGATACACTTCAGCCTTGAGCGAATAAGCATTCGACCAGTCTTTCCATTTTCCTACGATGGTATCCAATTCCTGCTGCGCCGCCTCATACTTTTTGTTTTCCATCTGGCAGATAGCCCGGTTAAACCAATAGTTGCGGTTACGCGGTTCCAGTCTGATAGCAGCATTATAGTCAGCTATCGCATCATCAAACCTGTTTTGTCTGATGCGACAGATGGCTCTCAAGTCATAAATATCATTGATATAGGGATTGAGATGCAGCGCCTCACTGGCATCACTTTCGGCACCCGTAAAGTCATCCAAATTAAATTTTGCCACACTGCGGTAATACCAAGGCTCATATAGATAAGGCTTGGCACCGATGGCCAGATTAAAATACTTGATTGAAAGGACGAAATCCTCATAATACAAGGCACTCCGACCGGCCGTAACAAGTCGGTCTACACGATATTGGGCTGAAGTCGATATGGCACCCATTACCATAAAAAGAACTAAGAGAATCTTCTTCATCTGTCCGTAACTCTCTGAAATAAAACCTATTGAATGTTGAAATAAAAAATATAGTAAGCCCAATCGTCACGATTACCATGAAGCTTACTATATTTTCGAAAGAACTATCGACGTATCTTTGTACGATAGGCAGCACGGAAATTGCCCTTGATAATACCCTTGAGCTTTCCTGCTATCATGTTCTTGCGAAGAGGAGACACACGGTCTACAAACATAGTACCCTCCAAATGGTCGAATTCATGCTGCATTACGCGAGCCAGATACCCCTCAATCCATTCATCATGCTCATTAAAATCCTCATCCATATACTTTACATGGATGCGTGTAGGACGAACCACCTTCTCATTGATACCTGGAATAGAAAGACATCCCTCTTCAGAAGAGTCAGTATTCTCCTCATCGCGCTCCAAGATATGGGCATTGATGAAAGCATGACGGAATCCTTTATACTCAGGCAAATCCTCGCTGAGCACATCCAGGTCGATAACAACGAGGCGGATAGGCAAGCCAATCTGAGGTGCTGCCAGTCCGATGCCGTTGCTGGAATCAAGGGTTTCATACATATTATTAATCAATTCCTTGAGTTTTGGATAATCAGGTGTAATATCTTCAGCCACTTTTCTCAGCACTGGCTGACCATAAATATAAATCGGTAAAATCATTATCTTCTTGATTGCAAATAATCCTGTAATATGATGGTAGCACTTATCTCGTCTACCAATCCTTTGTTTTCTTTTCTCACTTTCTTCTTTACACCTCCATCTATCATGGCTCTATGTGCCAAGACTGATGTAAACCTCTCGTCATAATATTCAATAGGAATTTCAGGATGAGCCTTGCGCCAACGGTTGTAGAAGTTTTCTACTCTTGCCAGGTTTTCACTAGGCTGCCCATTAGGCTGCATCGGTTTTCCGATAACAATACGTTCCACCTGTTCTTTCTGAATATAAGTTTCGATATAAGTGAAAAGTTCATGTGTAGAAACTGTGGCCAACCCATTGGCAATAATCTGCAATGGGTCGGTCACAGCCAGTCCGGTACGTTTTTTACCGTAATCTATTGATAAAATTCGCATTAATCTACGGATATATTATCCTATATATAATATCGAATTACTTCTTTAAGAGCAACCAAGCATCTGGATACTTACCAGCGCGGAGCTTGTTGCGGCTCTTCACAGCTGCAGTCTTGTCAGCGAATGTAGAAGCTACTACGCGATACATGTTGCGGTCTGTGTTCAAAACAATCTGAGATTCGTAACCAGCGCTCTTCAAAGTGCTAGCCAAACCCTCTGCGTTAGCCTTGAGAGAGAAAGAACCAACAACTACGCTGTAGTTAGACAAACCAGAACCTGAGATAAGAGAAACATCCTCAGAACGTACGGTTGCGTTATCAACCTCTGTCTGCTCATCAGAAGGAGCCTGTGTCTCAAGAGGAGCAACAACTGGTTCCTGAGCAACTGGAGCCTGAGCAGCCTGCTGTTCCTGCTGCTGAGCCTTCTCATATGCCTTCTTGTATGCACTTTCCTTAGATGTACCACAACTAGCGAGCGCCAAAACAGCGCACATACCCATGCTTAATACTGTAATTTTCTTCATAATTTTTATGCGTTTTATTGTTTAATATTGTTGTTTATTCAATATAAATTTCGCGTTATGCGTTTTTTACTCTGCGAAAATACAAAAAAATGCTCGAAAAACGAAGAAAATACCGTCTAAAGTTTGTTAAATAAGGCTATTAAAACATTTTTAATGAAAAATTAAGGCAAAAAGGCTTGTTTTTTAGTGAGAATTTAGTATATTTGCAATGTCAAATGAAAAAAGACAAGAAGATAATCGTTTAACGTTTAAAATTTATAGCATATGAAAACATTAGGTTACATTGGTGCTTTCCTCGGCGGCGCTATCGCTGGTACAGCACTCGGTTTGATTTTCGCTCCAGAGAAGGGTGAGGATACACGTAGTAAGATTGCAGGTGCAGTAGACGATTTCTGCAAGAAGCACGACATCAAGTTGAGCCGTAAGGACGTTGATGATCTGGTTGACGATATCAAGGACGCTGCTCCTGAGGTTTAATCATCACCTATCATGATGTTCTCTAACGATAAAAATGTAGAAACTATCGGGCAGCTCATTGAGGTGCTTAAACATTACATCGGGCTTCAGAGCGAATATCTGAAGCTCGATGTTGTGGATAAGGTGGTACGCCTGCTCACTGTCATCACTATGACGGTGGTGCTTCTGGGATTACTCACGCTTACCCTCATTTACCTATCCTTTGCTGCTGCTTTCGCATTGGCAGACTTAATAGGTAGTCTGACAATCGGATTCTGCATCGTTGCTGCAGTATACCTATTTATATTAATATTATTTGTAGTTTTCCGCCATAAGTGGATTGAGAGACCATTGGTCAGATTTCTGGCCAGCCTCTTAATGGGAAAATAACCTCCTTTTCGCAACATGACAAATCATTCAGAAATCACAGAATATAATTCCTTAAATGATATACGACTCAAGAAAGAGGCGATACGCAAGGAAATTGATGCCGATGATGCCAAGATTCAGACTTTATGGAACTCGATTTTCACAAAACCTGAAATCCTGTCACGCAATGCGAGTCCTAGCAAGCGACTGCAGAGTTTGCTGCAGGTGGGAGCAGGAGCATTCGACGGTGCACTGTTGGCTTGGAAACTTTACCGGAAATTCAAACCTCGGAAGAGATGAATTCCATACCGTTTTTGTGGAGAGAAAAGATGCCTTGAAAGAAGGGATTTTCTAGTTTACAAAAGGGGATAAAAACAAAAAAGGGTCGCCGCTGCGACCCCAATACCTTGTTAACCTTAAATCTAATACTATGAAAAACACACATGCAAATATAGAAATAATCTATGATACTCGCAAATTTTTCTTCGTAAAAGACTTACTTTTTAAATATTTTTAATTTTTAAACAATGAATTTAAACCTTTTTTCAATAAAAACTTATTCTTTTTCTACATTTATCTCCATTCCATCGAAGCCAAATTCAAAGCCTTCGGGCAGTCTTTTATTCGCTTCATCATGAAAACCAATCTGATGAGTTACATGGATAAAGTAAGTCTGTCTTGCTCCTATCCTTCGCGACACCTCAATAGCATCAGATACAAGCTGATGACTGTGATGCGTTTTCTCAAATCTGAGGGCGTTGATTACGAGTGTTTCCACACCATCCAAATAAGCATATTCTTCATCACCCATAGATTTCATATCAGTGATATAGGCAAACTTACCAAACCGATAGCCGAGAATAGGCATCTTATCGTGCATCACACGGATAGGAACAAACTCAATGTCACCTATCTGATAATGCTCATGCGGATGAATGGTATGCAATTTGAGTTTCGGAGCTCCAGGATATAGCTTTTCTGCAGCCTTCGGAAAGCAGTAAGGCATCGTATGAGGCAGCCCCGCAGTAACGATTTCATCGCCATAGATATTGATGTCACCAAAGATACAGAAAGGGCGCAAATCATCAATACCACCAACATGGTCGTAATGGATATGCGTAATCAGGACGCCATCTATCTTCCTGAAAGGCACACGCAACAACTGCTGTCGGATATCAGGTCCGGCATCTATCAGAATACGGGTATTCTCCGTTTCTATCATTGCTGCACTACGCAATCTTTTATCATGCGGATCCGTACTTCGGCACACCTCACAGTTACACCCCAATGAAGGCACACCGCCCGATGTGCCTGTACCTAACAGTATTACTTTGAGCATTGAAATTTGAACTTTGAACTTTATTATATGAATATATTACTTTGAACACTGAGCTTTACACTTAAACCAAAGAGCCAATTCTAGTAACGATATACTAATCATAAAGTTCAAAACTCAATGTTCAAAGTTCAATGTTACTTCACATTCACCTCCGGATGAATCTCTATACCAAACTTCTGCTTAACATCCTCCTGGATGGTCTCACAGAGTTTTACGATTTCCTCGCCCGTAGCACCGCCACGATTCACAAGCACCAGTGCCTGCTTATCATGCACACCGGCACGCCCCAGACTCTTACCCTTCCAACCACACTGATCAATCATCCAGCCAGCCGGAATCTTTTCATGAGAGTCATCGATAGTATAATGAGGCATACCTGGATAAAGAGCAGCCAGTTCTTCGTACTTTGCTTTCTCCACAATAGGATTCATAAAGAAACTTCCAGCATTACCGAGTAGCTTAGGATCTGGCAATTTTGCCTCTCTAATTTCTATGATGACATCACGAAGCTGCTGGGCTGTAGGCTCAGCAATATGCTTAGTTTCGAGCGCAGAACGGATATTACCATAATCCAGATCCGGACAGAAGGTCTTCTGCAAACGGTAAACCACATGCGTCACCAGATACTTATCCTTCCACTCATGCTTAAATTTACTCTGACGGTAACTATACTCGCAGTCGGCATTATCAAACACCACTACCCTGCCCGTAGCTATCTCAACCGCTTCCACCTTATATATAATATCCTTGGCTTCCACACCATAGGCACCGATATTCTGAACCGCGCTGGCACCTACTTCACCCGGAATAATACTCAGATTCTCAGCTCCATGATAACCATGCTTTACGGCATAAGCTACCACATCATCAAACACCTCGCCACTACCACAGGAAAGGAATACCCAATCCGGATTGCACAAAGCATCATCCCCCACTGCAGCTGCCAAAGTCTTGTTGTCAAGAACCTCAATACCCATAATAGCCGAATGGAGCACTGTACCTGCATAATCACCGGTCAGCAAGAGATTGCTGCCACCACCCAGAATGAGTAGTGGCTGATCTGCCTCTGTCAGCAAGCCCACTATCTGTCGGGCTTCCTCAACCGATTTATACTCTAGAAATCTGCTGCATTTAGCATCAATCCCGAATGTATTGTGAGCCAAAAGGCTATAGTTACGAATATCCTTCATATCTGGTTAAACTATTACTACTAACTAAAAAGCTACATATTCAGCTTGATCAGTTCCCATTTTCCTCCAATCTTTTTGAAAGTAAGAGAGGTTTCCATACCATTGGCAATACCACGAATCACGAAGATTTTCTGGCTGCTCTCGGTATATTTCTGACCATAGATTATATTGTAAATCATGCCGTGAGGCAGTTGAGGCGCAAAGGCAGGCCACGTTTCCGGTTCTATATCGCCTGTCATCGTACTGAAATCATCATCAGGATCAGGACCGGTAAACTTCACCGGATTATGGAGGTGGCGAGCCTGGAATGCTGTATCAGTAGCAAAATGTCCGTAAAACTTCAGGAAACTGCCATTATTATTCTGATACATAGGCTCGTAGCAGATGCTAGTCATCATCCACTGACCATTGATGCGATTAAACACGAACTGCTGAACCGTTTTTCTACTATAGAACACCTTTTCTATTACTACATGATCGATAGTAGTATCCTTCATCAGTTTCATCTGTTTCTGATTATCAAAAATCAGCGTGTAATAATCCTGGCGCATGAAGAAATGCTCCATCTTCCAATGTTTTTTTTCTATCTTCTTGGTCAGTTTCTCACCGTGATATACCGGCAGCGGGAAGACAATACGACTTTTCTGCAACTTTCTGTTAGCTGCAAAATTAAACACAAAATCATCAAAAAGCTCGTCAGCCGCCTTTGGCATCGGAGTCTCCTCTATCAGCTGTTCTGTAGAGTCCATCGCTTGGGTGTCGGCAATCACCGAGTCGGATGAAACCGAATCAATGGCAGGCGCAGGTTTCTTGTCTGTGCATCCCACAGACGTGAAACAAACGATGGTAAGCACCGCCATTAACACCGTTAATAAACAGAGTTTTTTCATAAACCTATTAAATTTCTCAAATTTTCTATGCAAAAGTACAACTTTCTTTTGAATTATTTCATCTTTTAAGCAAAAAATGTTATCTTTGCAGTCAAAAAAGATAAAAATATAGATATGTTATTAGAAAAAATAGACGAACTCTTGAAAGAAGTGAGCACTTTGACTGCCCAAAACGCAGAAGAAGTAGAGCAGCTTCGAATCAAGTATCTGAGCAAGAAGGGCGAGATTAACGCCCTTATGGCCGACTTCCGCACAGTGCCAGCCGACCAAAAGAAAGAGGTTGGTGTAAAAATCAACGAACTGAAGAACGCAGCCCTTGAGAAGATCAACGGACTGAAGGAGCAGATGGAAGAAGCCGAGGCATCAAGCGATGATATCGACTTGACCCGTACCGCCTACCCTGTAGCACTCGGTACCCGCCATCCACTCACCGTAGTGAAGAATCAGATTATCGACATTTTCGCTCGCATGGGCTTTACCCTTTTCCAGGGTCCTGAGGTAGATGACGACAAGCACGTATTTACGATGCTCAACTTTGCTGCCGACCACCCGGCCCGCGACATGCAGGACACCTTCTTTATTGAGAAGACCAACTCTGACGATGTTACCAAGAATGTGCTCCTCCGCAGCCATACCTCTGGCGACGAGGCTCACTATATGGAAACTCATGAGCCACCTATCCTTGTGCTCTGCCCAGGCCGAGTTTACCGTAACGAAGCTATCAGCGCCCGCGCTCACTGTTTCTTCCATCAGGTAGAAGGTCTCTATGTAGATAAGAACGTAAGTTTCACCGACCTCAAGCAGGTGCTCCTTACCTTTGCACGTGAGATGTTTGGTGCAGATACTAAGATTCGTCTCCGTCCTAGCTACTTCCCATTCACAGAGCCTAGTGCAGAGATGGATATTTCCTGCAACATCTGTGGCGGTAAGGGTTGCAACTTCTGCAAGCATACTGGATGGGTTGAGATTTTAGGTTGCGGTATGGTTGACCCTCATGATCTTGAGGCTTGCGGTATCGACAGCAATGTCTATACCGGTTATGCCTTCGGTATGGGTGTTGAGCGTATCACCAACTTGAAATATCGCGTAAGCGACCTTCGTCTCTTCTCAGAGAACGACACTCGTTTCTTGCGCGAGTTTGAATCTGCAAAGTAAAAGATTCTCAACATATTAATTAATTTATGATTATGAAGAAAAATTTAACTAAACCTGTCATCGCAATCCTGTTGGGCGCCATGACATTCAGTTCTTGCATCGGCTCATTTGGTCTGACAAATTCCGTACTCGACTGGAACAAGAGAGCAACTGACAACAAGTTTGTAAACGAGATTATCTTCGTGCTGATTTCTCCAGCTTACGCAGTGTGCTCATTTGCAGACCTTCTCGTTCTCAACTCTATCGAGTTCTGGACTGGCAACAAGGTGATTGGCCAGGTAGGAACTACTAAGGACGTAATGGGTAAGGATGGTCGCATGTATGCCATCAAGACATTGAAGAATGGCTACGAGATTACCGACCCAGATGGTGAGAAATCATATTTTGTGTTCGACAAGAAGCACAAGAGTTGGTCATACAGCAAGGATGGCGATATCCGTGAGCTTTTCAGCTTCAACGAGGATGGCAGCATCCAGGCTTGCTTGCCAAGTGGCGAGAAGATCAACGTCCCAGCAGATGCCAATGGTTTATACCAGGTTCGCATGGCTATGAATGATGGTTTGTTCTATGCATTCAACAAGTAAATAATCATAATAATTCCAGCCCGATAAAAGTCTCTTTTATCGGGCTTTTTTATCATCCCCTTTCTCTTTTCCTAAGCAAGTTCATATATCTCCGTTCCCAACCAAACTCTCCTTAAAATGTCCAAATGCAAAAAAGTGTTTAAAGAAAGCAAAGAAGTGCCTTCACCACCCTTCACCCGTAACACTCTGACCATCAAAAGAATCGCCAAAAAGGTGAAGGGTGAAGGTTTGAAAACTCTTTTTTATATATACGCGTGAAGGGTAAGGGTAAAAACCGAAAAAAAGACCCTAGGGTCAAAAATCGGAAAAACCCTAAAATAAAGAATATAATATAAAGATTAAAAATACACCCTTCACCTCACAAAAATCACATCAAAAAACAGTTCTGTAAGCAACAGAAAATCATCTGCAGCAATCTGTGTCGGGATATATAATCAGGAGAAAATTCTCTTTCGGAGATATCATTTTATCTTTCGGATATATTTTCCTATTTATCGGAGATATTATTTTATCCTTCGGAGATATTTTTCTATTCTTCGGAAATATTTCTTCGAATTTCAAGATAAGGCATAAAAATATAATTTTCGCCAACTTTATTTCCCGAATCCACACAAATGTCACAAATCGCATAGCTATGAAACAGGAAAGAATGTATCTTTGCTGCATCAATCATAAAGGTTGATGTAGTTATGGTCTCGTCATGACTGCCAAATCGGGCTGACGCAAATGCATTACAACCAGTGACATTCATCAAAACTTGCAACCATCTACAATATTTTTCAGTTTCTCTCGTTAATAAAAGTATGAAAAATAGATTATTGATACTCACAATATGCCTCATCGCAACCATAAAGATGATGGCGCAGGAGTTTACCCTTCACGGCAAAGTGGTAGACGAGAACAACCAGCCACTGGAGTTTGCCATCGTTTCGGTGGCTAGCCAGGGAAAAACTGCCGTTACTTCGCTCAAGGGAGACTATAGCCTCAAACTGCATTCTGCAGACAGCGTGGTAGTCAAATTCTCATATATAGGCTTCAAGACAAAAACAAAAGTGCTGAGAAGACCGCGAGGAAAACAAACCCTGCTGGTAGTACTTCGCGAAGCAACCACCACCCTCGATGAGGTGAATATCAAGGGAGAGAAAATACAGTCGGATCAGATACAGGAACTGAAGACTAAGGATATGAAGATGACGCCATCTGCCAACGGAAATGGGGTGGAAAGCCTGGTTCAGCAACAAGCAGGCGTGAGTACCCACAACGAACTCTCTTCGCAATATAATGTGCGTGGCGGTGCCTTCGATGAGAACTCCGTATATATCAACAATGTGGAAGTATTCCGCCCATTCCTGGTTCGCAGCGGACAGCAGGAAGGCCTCTCCGTCATCAACCCTTATATGGTGGATAAAATCGGTTTTTCTACCGGAGGATATGCTGCCAAATACGGAGACAAGATGAGTTCGGCTCTCGACATCACCTACAAAACCCTGAAAGCAAAAAGCAAGAAGCCGGTGGTTGAAGGCAGTCTGGCTGCCAGTCTGCTGGGTGCTGACGCATACATCGGGCTGGGAACCCAAAAACTTTCATGGCTCAACAGTGTGCGCTACAAAACCACCTCTTACCTGCTCGGTTCGATGGAAACCAAAGGCGAATACAAGCCAAACTATCTGGACTATCAGACCTATCTGAGTTACCAGCCCAACAAACGCTGGAAGTTAGACTTCATAGGCTACATCTCTGATAATCACTACAACTTCGAACCGGAAGACCGAGAAACGAAGTTCGGAACAATGGAAAACGTAAAGAGCTTCAGAGTATATTTTGACGGTCAGGAGAAAGACCGCTTCCTCACCTACTTCGGTACACTCGGCATTACCCGCCAGTTTACCGCCAACACCAGTCTCTCGCTTCTGGGCAGCGCTTTCTACACCAAAGAACAGGAGAAATATGACATTCAGGGACAATATTGGCTCGATGAGACCGAAACCTCAGAAAACCTGGGTGTAGGAACTTATTTTGAACATGCCCGAAACTATCTCACGGCTCGCGTGATGAGTGCCAAACTGATGCTCAAACACAAGGTGAAGAAACATCAGATGGAGGCCGCAGTAAGTCTGAAGCGTGAACATATCGAGGAGAATTCAGTAGAATATGAGATGCGTGATTCCGCAGGATACAGTATTCCTCACAATGGCAAAGACCTCTATATGATTTATTCACTGAAGGCTCGCAACGAACTGAATGCCAACCGTATGGAAGCTTATATCCAGGACACCTACCGTTTCTCGGGAGGAACAGCCGACAGTACCGGGAACGGACAAACACATTACACCCTGAACTATGGTATCAGAATGAGTCATTGGAACTTCAACAGAGAAACCATCGTGAGTCCTCGTCTGTCGCTCGCCATCATACCAGCCAACCACGAGAATACAACACTCCGTTTTGCGGCAGGTCTGTATTATCAGGCTCCATTCTTCAAGGAATTGAGAGATACATCTACGGTGAATGGCATAACCATCGCATCGCTGAACGAGAAAATCAAGAGTCAGCGAAGCATCCACTTCATCGCCGGCTACGACTATAGGTTCAAGCTAGGAGACCAACGCTATAAATTCTCTGCCGAAGCCTATTACAAGGCTTTGAGCAATCTGGTTCCTTATTCTGTAAGTAACGTGAAGGTAGTTTATTACGGACAGAACGAATGCAGCGGTCATGCTGCAGGACTCGACTTCAAACTCTACGGAGAATTTGTTCCGGGTACCGATTCCTGGCTCAGTCTTTCGCTCATGGATACCAAGATGAAACTGGGTGGCAAGAGCATCCCTTTGCCTACCGACCAGCGTTATGCGGTAAACCTCTTCTTCACCGATTATTTCCCGGGCAGCAAGAAGTGGCGCATGTCTTTGAAACTCGCCTTTGCCGATGGTCTTCCTTTCGCAGCACCCCACAGAGAGTTGGAGACCAACAGTTTCCGTGCCACCGCCTATCGCCGTGCAGATATCGGTATGAGCTATCAGTTACTCGACAACAGCCGCCGTGAGAAGAAGACCTTCCTGAAGAATGTGATGCTGGGGGTAGACTGTCTCAACCTCTTCGGCATAGACAACGTAAACAGCTATTACTGGGTGACAGATGTAACCAGCCAGCAATACGCCGTACCTAATTATCTTACCGGCAGACAGCTCAATGCCCGTATTCTTTTGGAATTTTAGAACCAAATAATAGTGATTTTTTACATTATTCTAAATATTTAACCGTAGATAGTTCGCTATCTGCGGTTTTTTTCGTATCTTTGCGCCCGAATTATGCGATGACGGTTCGTCCGCTCATCCCATGGATTCAGGAAAACATTCTATAAAGAATAAAGAAATAATACATAATAATCAATTATGAGCAAACAAGTAGAAAAGATTAAGGAGCTGATCGCTAAGCGCGAACAGGCTCGTCTTGGCGGTGGCGAGAAGGCCATCGAGAAGCAGCATGCACGTGGCAAATATACCGCTCGTGAGCGTATCGAAATGTTGGTAGATGCCGGCAGTTTCGAGGAGTATGATATGTTCAAGTTGCATCGTTGCACTAACTTTGGCATGGAGAAGAAGCAGTACCTCGGTGATGGTGTAGTAGCTGGTAGCGCTACTGTAGCCGGCCGTCTGGTTTACGTATATGCTCAGGACTTCACCGTAAATGGTGGTTCACTCTCTGAGACTATGGCACAGAAGATCTGCAAGGTAATGGATATGGCAATGACTATGGGTGCACCTGTTATCTGTATGAACGACTCAGGTGGTGCCCGTATCCAGGAAGGTATCTGCGCCCTCGCTGGTTATGGTGAGATTTTCGAGCGCAACATCCTCGCTTCTGGTGTCATCCCACAGATTTCTGCTATCATGGGCCCTTGCGCTGGTGGTGCTGTTTACTCTCCAGCCTTGACCGACTTCATCATCATGAAGGAGCAGACATCTTACATGTTCCTGACTGGTCCTAAGGTTGTAAAGACCGTAACTGGTGAGGATATCGATGCAGAGCACCTCGGTGGTGCATCTGTTCATGCAACCAAGAGTGGTGTAACCCACTTCGCTGCTAAGACAGAGGAAGAGGCTATCGAGATGATCAAGAGCCTGCTCTCTTTCATCCCTAGCAACAATACAGAAGAGGCTCCACGCGTTGAGTGCACAGACCCTATCGACCGTATGGACGATACTCTGAACGAGATTATCCCTGAGGATCCTAACCAGGCATACGATATGTATAAGGTGATTGGCGCTGTAACCGATAACGGAGAGTTCTTCGAGGTTCAGCCTAAGTTCGCCAAGAATATCATCACTGGTTTCGCCCGCTTCAATGGTCAGAGCGTTGGTATCGTAGCCAACCAGCCAGCAGCTTACGCAGGTGTACTCGATGTAAACGCTAGCCGCAAGGCAGCACGCTTCGTTCGTTTCTGCGATGCCTTCAATATTCCTATCGTATCTCTCGTAGACGTACCAGGATTCTTGCCAGGTACAGGTCAGGAGTACAACGCTGTCATCCTCCACGGTGCACAGTTGCTCTACGCTTACGGCGAGGCTACCGTGCCAAAGATTACTATCACATTGCGTAAGAGCTATGGTGGTAGCCACATCGTGATGGGTTGCAAGCAGTTGCGTGCTGACTTGAACTTCGCTTGGCCATCTTCAGAGATTGCTGTAATGGGTGCCAGCGGTGCCGTTGCCGTTCTCTGTGGCAAGGAAGCTAAGGCTAAGAAGGAAGCTGGCGAGGATGTAAAGGCATTCCTGGCTGAGAAGGAGCAGGAGTATACTGACAAGTTTGCTAATCCATATCAGGCAGCTCAGTATGGTTACATCGATGATGTCATCGAGCCACGTAACACCCGTTTCCGCATCTGCCGTGGTTTGGCTCAGCTCGCTACCAAGCGTCAGAGCTTACCAGCTAAGAAGCATGGCTGTATGCCAATGTAATGATATAATTAAACATTAGAATAAATGGATAAGAATATTTATGCTGCGATTGCCATGGCACTCTATGAGTACCAGGGCAATAACGTACACGACAAGGAGCCTGGCATCATCACTATCAAGCCACGTCAGACGATGTGGAACGCCAAGTTCTTGAGTTTAACAGCTAAACCATAATGTAATAGAAATGAAAGAGTTTAAATATACAATTGACGGAAAAGAATACAAGGTTCAGATTGACGCTGTTGAGGGTAACATCGCAAGCGTGAACGTAAATGGCGAAGCTTACAAGGTTGAAATGGAACAGGAGGCTGAGCCAGAGAAGAAGAAGGTTGTGCTCGGTCAGCCAGCTGCTGCATCTGATGATGCTGAGGCTACTCCAGCTGCCAACGTAAATACAGCCAACGCTGTAAAGGCTCCTCTCCCTGGTACTATTACCAGCATTGAGGTGGCTGTTGGTCAGGAGGTAAAGGCAGGCGATACAGTTGTCGTTCTCGAGGCTATGAAGATGCAGAACAACATCGAGGCTGAGAAGGATGGCAAGGTAACTGCTATCTGCGTTAAGCCTGGTCAGGCTGTGCTCGAAGAGGATGCACTCGTGGTTATCGAGTAAATCAAGAATTTGAGAATTATACTTCCTGATTCGGGAATTTACGATTCGGGAATTTATAAAGAATATCAAAGGTCGCAAGCTGTTAATTGTTTGCGACCTTTTTCTATACTGCTGTATGAGCATAAACTGCTATACAAAGTAATTTTTTACTAAAGAAAAAAGACATAAAGTACAATAAAATGATAGATTTAACAGAAGAACAGATAGAAAGATACAGCCGCCACATCCTCCTTCAGGATGTAGGCCTCGAGGGGCAGGAAAAGCTCCTCAATGCCAAGGTGCTCATCATTGGTGCCGGAGGATTGGGTTCCCCAGTTGCCCTCTACCTCGCTGCGGCTGGCGTGGGACATATCGGTATCGTGGATGCCGATGTGGTTGACCTCAGCAACCTGCAACGACAGGTCATCCACCAAACCAAGGACTTGAACACCCCTAAGGTGGAAAGCGCCAAGGAGAAGATGATTGCCATCAATCCTGATGTGGAGGTAACAACCTACCATACCTTCCTCGCCTCAGACAATGCCGAGGAAATCATCAAGCCATGGGATTTCGTCATTGATTGCACCGATAACTTCCCGGTGAAGTTCCTCATCAATGATGCCTGTGTGCGACTGGGCAAGGCATTCTCACATGGCGGCATCCTGAGATTCCAGGGGCAGACCTTCACCCATCTTCCAGGCACGGCTTGTTACCGCTGTTTCTTCAAGGAGCCACCTCCAGCAGGCGCTGTTCCTACCAGTAGCCAGGCAGGAGTCCTTGGTGCCATCGCTGGTATGCTCGGAACCATCCAGGCTGCCGAGGCGTTGAAGTACTTCCTCGGTGTGGGCGAACTGCTCACCGACCGATTGCTCACCTTCGATGCCAAGACGATGAACTTCCGCACCATCAAGGTAAAGAAGCGTGCATCCTGCGAAATCTGCGGCGACCACCCTACCATCGATCATCTCATCGACTATGAGCAGGCTGCGTGTGATTTGAAACACCACTAAGATTTAGTGATTATTTTCGAATAAACACATATAACAAAAAGCAAAGTCACAATACCCAGTTCTATCAGCTAGGTATTGTGACTTTTTTTAGAAACACCCCAAAGCCCAACAAAGAGCAAAAACCTTGATTATAAGATACTTTATAAAACATTTCTCCCATTTTTCTTGCATGATTCAGATAATAATCGTAAATTTGCAGCAGATAAAATACGCAAGCTTATGAAAGAGAAAAGATATACATTGCCAGAAGAGCAGAAAGATGCAGCTTTCGCAGCAGAGCCTGCACCAGCCTATCACGGAAATGCCGCCATAGCACTTCCCGAGGATGAATGTGCAGAAGAAGATATTGACTGGAATAAGATTCCTGTTGGCTGGCATCCGGCTAATGAAGAAGAAGCCATGGCTAGGATTGAAGCTATTGAGGCGGAATATGAAAGGACAGGCATTAGCTATAGTGTAGAAGAGTTTTTCAATAAACTAAACGAAGAACGAACATGGCTAAAGTAACACTACGCAATAGCTTTCTTCAAATTTATAAAGAAACAACCGACTATAGTTATCAAAACTTTGGTCGACTTTGCGTTCAAAGATTTGACGAAAGCTTGCAAGCAATAATAAACAGACTTTGCAAACATCCTCTTTCTTCACCCAGAGAGCCATTGCTTAAGCGATTCCACCGCCCTTACCATAGTGCGATTATCAAGGAGAATTGGAAGATTATCTATCGCTACGACGAAGCCAACGACCTCGTCATTTTCGTAGATTTATGGGATATGAGAAGAAGTCCTAGATATCTGATCAGACAATTCAAAAGAAAACTATAAAGGAAAAAGCTTATGAAGGAGAAAAGATATCCAATTGGCTGGCATCCGGCTAATGAAGAAGAAGCCGTGGCTAGGATTGAAGCTATTGAGGCGGAGTATGAAAGGACAGGCAAGGCTACTGATTTTGAAGAATTTATAGAAGAATTAAAGGCAGAAGGATTATGGCTTATCCAATAAAAGCAATACCAACACTCTATGGTGAGGAAGCTCGTCGTTTCCAAGAAATGGCAGACGAAACAGAGCGCAAATATGATATTAGTCCCAAGCGAGACTTCAAAAAAGATCCTCGCAACCGTGCTATGCGCACAATACTCGAAAGGTCTTGCATAAAATAGAACATTGCAGGTGGTTCAGGAACGGGCTGAAGGCCCAAAAGCTCTTAGCCCAGGGCAGCGCCCTGGGTACACTCGCAATCAGCATTGCGCCCTGCAAGGGCAAAAGCTTTAAAAAGAGTTCCCCCTATAATATATTCCCCACCTCTGACACTCGGAATAGGATTCTAGCGGCCCCGCATTTCACAGGATCGCTAGAACTAAAATACTGAATATCAATTTCATAATAAGCTAATCTCACTTACAATTTCCGTCTTTATTCCTCTTTATATGCCTCATACTCTTCACGAGAGATTGGAGTCTCTGGGTCAACAATCAACACTTCATCATAGGTCAAGCCATAGAGGTGATAGACGAGGAAGTCGATTTGATTCTCCAAGGCAGAAGTGTCATTTTCCTTTTCTTGTTCTATTGCCTTTACCAAATTCTCTATTTCTAAACTACTTTTACTTAACACCATATCAGAAGGCATCGGAAATGGTTTTATATAAGCAGGTTTATAGCGATAGAATCCACCAGACATAACTGTTCCAGTATTTTGCATAAACCACCAACATAAACGAGAATTTAAAACAGCCATTAAGACCTTGTATGACACCAGTACATCGTCCTTTTTAACATAACCATAAAGAGTAGCAGTTTGATAAAACATACCTTGTTCATCAAAGGAAAAGTTACCTCCCATAGAAATGTCAGGAGCTATTAGTTTTGGCGAAGTCGCATAAGCTAGCCCCTGCTTTCTGCTTAATTGAAACCATTCACCATCAATATCAAAACGACCTTTTTCTCTTTTTCTAAGAATCGTTTCGCATTTTTTTAAATAGCTATAGGCCATAGGATACTTTTCTGATAAGTCATTTTCTTTAATAAGAGTCATATTATCACAATCTCTCTCATATGGTAAAACAACATATCTTTGAGTATCTAAACATCCATATCGATGTACATCTTCTCCTTTTAATAAAGGTCTACAGAGTTCTTTTTCTATATTAACAACTTCATCTATGATTTTTGAATAGCCCGAAATGCTCATCTCTTGCTCTACGCAGTTTCTAAGAAAATATACGTCATCTTTTCCCGTTGCCAAACCTTGATAGATTTTATCAAATATATCAGCAACTCTTCTGGGTTGCTTTTCCAATTTCGTTAGCAATGAATTAACTATACCGGAAACTAGAACCCATGAATTATCACTCAATTTAGTACTATCAATATTTGACATACTATCATCGTCTAAAGAATTCAAATACTCTCCTAATTCATTATTTGTACTAAGATTCCTATCTAATTCTTTATACAATAAAACTTTAGATGAGAATCTAAACCATTGTAAAGCTGTATAGGTAGAAGCATTAAATACTTGATATGCTCCAAAACTAATTATTTTTGAAGCTGCATTATTTGAAGATATTATCTTTCTTAATCCTTTACCAAAAGAAGCATTCGTCCATTTTACAGGCATAATATAATTTACGATACCTGTCTGTTTTATCAAAGATAAAGCCTGTTCTACGAAACAGACATACAAATCATATGAGCCTGTGGCTGCTCTAAAATTCAGAGAATAAAGTTTTGCTAGTTCAGGAGCAGAATCCATTATTCCTTGAATACGCAAATACGGCGGATTACCAATCACAATATCAAATCCGCCCTTTTCGAATACATCCGCAAAATATGTATGCCAAAGGAAGAACTGGTCATTTGGAATCTCCAATTCATCTACAGCATCCTGCACCTCATGATTTCCCTCGGCACAAACCTTGATGTAATCCTTAACATACTTATCTATCTCCTTGCGACGCTGAGCACGCAAGGTATGATCGGTAATACTAAAATATGATTTTACTAAATCCTGAATGGTCTTCTGAACATCAGTTTCCTCAAAACCCAACGAGAGAACACCACGAGTTTTCTTGGTATCTTTGCCAGTCTTCAGCTTCTTGGAAGTAACATCCAAATCCACCCCTTTATAACTCTCCAGCAACGAGTTGCCCAGCATAATCTTAAAGTCGAGATTAGGCAAAGGCATCGGCTCCTTTTCATCGATGATAAGAGCAAGCCAGAAACGGAGACGGGCGATATCTACGGCTCCCTTCTCAATATCAACACCATAAATGTTGTTCTGAATGATGTGGCGTTTGATGTCGGCAGCATTATCCTCCTCGAAGATTTCGATAGACTTGCGGCATGCATAGAGTTCACGGAGTAAGCCCATAGGGAAAGCTCCCGAACCGATGGCAGGGTCGCAAATCTTCACGTCTATCAACTTCTGATCGATAGACATGGCAAGTTCTGAAGAAGCTCCACCCAGCTCCTCCACATCATTGGTTTTCACAAAGTTAGCAATATGTCCCTTAACCTCTGCATCATCTATGCCAGTTTGCAGATACGCCGTCAACGACTCCTGACACATGTAACGAACGATTTCCTTTGGGGTATAGAAGGCTCCCTTGTCCTTGTTATCCTCCAACAGATTCTCGAAAATCTTGCCAAGCATCTCCGGATCAACACCCACCTCGGCATCATTCGGATCGTTCTCATCAATCGTAAAGTTGTAACTATCAAAGAAATCAAAAAGCGACTGGAACATTCCGGCAGGGAAAACTGATTCTACTTCATCTATCTTCTCCTGCTGGAAAAGTCCACCATTAAGATAAGGAATTTCATCGGCATTCGGAATATACTTCACCCCTACTCCGTTAACCAAAGGCGCACTACTCCGGTCCTCTGACCTGGTATTGAGTAAGCCAAAGAACATCGGTTCAAGCACCTTATCCAGGAAATCTCCCTTTACTTCATCAGAGGCATCATAGAACAAATCGTGCATATAATGCAGATTGCCAGCAAGCCATCCCTTACTCTGCAGGAAATAAAGGAACACGATGCGACCCATCATCTTCTTGATATAATCACGCACCAGTTTATCATCTTCCTTAAAGGATGTAAAGTATTGAACATCTGGCTCTCCTGTTTCCTGCTCCACCCATTTGTTTCCCTTCTTTACATATTCCTTACCCGTGAGGAACTTCACGAACTCGGCATACTGCCTGCGATAAGCAGCAAAGAAATCATCTGAAAGAGCCTCAACAGAGAAGGCCTTCTTGATTTCCAAAAACTCATTTGCCTTCTTCTGTAAATCCACAAAACGCGAAACAGGGGTCTTATAATACGCCTTCTCATCACCAAACACATAGGTGAATCGCTTGGTGCTGGTGGCATCTTCCTTCAAGTCGCAAATCAAAGACAGACGCCAGTTGGTTCCATCATTAAATACCGCCAAGGCAGCATCAAAGCCATAACCCAGATAAGGACGAATCAGATTGCGAAGCCCCACCTTGCGGCGCAGCACCGAACCATCCTCCATTTCATAATAGAAGAATCCTAACTCATAATTATCTTGCGTTGTCATGCTGCCCAGGAAATATCCCTTGCGGTCTTCGGCATCCTCGTCCAAAACCTCAGGACTCACACGCACCTTGTCGGCATGAAAGTAATCCTGCAGCAACATCTGCCACTTTGAAAGATTGAACTTCGACTGAAAGAGTCGCTTAAATGTTTCTTTATTATATGTTGCCATAACTATCTTTGTTTTTCTGTTCTTACACCTTATTATATAGAGAGACTTAGATGAATGACTCAGATACCACAATCTGCGGTTCCAAGATTTCCTCGTTTCTTTCATCATCGGTATCCAGCGGAATGTTGTAGCGATCAAAGAGTTCATCTATCTTGTCTATGATTTGCGCTATGAGTTCTTCGCTGGATGGTTTCTGTTTCTTTACCTGGCGATTGAAACTGTTGATGCTGGAATTGAGTCCGATGAAGACACCTAGTTCCACTATCTGCTCCAACTTCTTGATTTGCGCCACAGTCTTCTCCGCATTCACAGCATTCAAGGCTCGGTTCATCGTACGGAGAATGCTCAGCACGGCATTGGTCGATTTATCTTTCTTCCTGTTCTCCATGCTTTCAGCATCCACCACTTTTCTCACCACCTTCTGGTAGGATTCCAATGCCAGTTTCACCTGGTCGTAATGGAAATCCATCACCTTCGCAAAGTCACCCGGCTTCTCCTCCATCTCAGCCTTCATGATGTCCATCGCATCCAAGAATGGGATTGACAAAGCCTTGCCGTCAGCCTTAACCCAATAATACTCCACCTTCTGAGGCGAAGAAAGATAGACGATGGTAGAATGAGGATGTTTTTCGATTTTCCTCACCGTTCGGCTCTTCATCGGCAAAGCCTTGATATGATTGTAGAGCTTGCGATGGGTGCGATAAAGCTCACGGGCTTCTTCCAGGAACTTCAGGTTTCTATCCACAGCATCCTGAATATCAGGATTAAACATCTGGAACTCCTTCACAATTTCCTCTCTAGAGTAAATCTGAGCATCCTCGCCAAAGGCTGAATGGAAGCCCTGCAACTTGATGAGGGCGTTGCTATAGAGATGAATCTCCTGGTTGCCCTGCATCGAAGGATAGAACATGTAGTTGTATATCTTGTCTGCCACCGAACCGATACGGTTGACACGACCGATGCGCTGCATCAATCGGGTAGCATTCCATGGCGAATCGTAGTTGATGATAACATTGGCACGATGCAGATTGACACCTTCGGCAAGCACATCAGAGGTAATCACGATGTTGAATTCATCCGATTGCTCGGCATAGTTGGCATCAAAGCACTTGCGGAGAATATCCTGCCTGTTGGTACGATTGCTGGCACAGACATCCAGAATGTCGTGGCGATGCAGACGATTCTGCAGCTGCTCCGTCAGATAATTCACGGTATCTACGCTCTCTGAGAAGATGACCAGTTTGCCTGTAGGATTTATCTCCTTATCAAAGAATTCATGTTTCAGTTTATCGATAAACAATTCCAGCTTAGGGTCTTCGCTTACCCCATCCCATTGTTTACACAACTTCTTCAAATTCTCAGCATCTTCTTTCAGCATCTCCAAAAACCGTTCGCTGAAATCTTCGTTTTTAAAGACCGTATCTTCCTCTTTCAAGCCTTTTTCTACGGCATATTCTATGATGCGGTCCAGTTCCCAGCCCTTGGCTTGCTTATCCTTCACGTTGATATCGGGAGCGATAATTACCTTGTTCTGGTCAAACATCTTGATCATATCCTCGGTAATGCGGAGGAAAGTGTGGAGCGAACGGCGGAAGGCATAGAAACTGCTCTCCAATCGCTTGACCATGTGAACACGATAAATGCCTGTCAGCATGGTAGAAATATGAAGGGCAGTAGGATACTTCTTGCGCGCCTCGCCCTGCAAGAACTCCACGGCACGATAGCGGGCATAGTGCAAACCTTTTCCTGTAGGATTATCTTCGGGATGAGGCGTATCGGTAAGAATCGCCATCGTACTATAGAAGAGATCGTTCAAACCGCCATTTAATTCATACATCAATTCGTTAGGAGGCAGAATATCCGGGAATACGATGTGCTGGTCATCCAAGTCTTTCTTGTAGGCAGGCACATTCTTGATATTGTTTCGGGTTCGTCTAACCGTCACCTTATCAATCACTTGCGTTCTTATCTTCTCGTAGAGGTCATCGGTACGCTTGGCAAATTCTGCATTTCTTTCGTTATGCTTGTCTAACTTACGTTCACGCATCAGCTTATCATATTCTTCTATCCATGAAGAGAAGGTTACAGGCAGATTCTGGATGCCTTCGATGGTAGAATAGCGGGCATTCTGGAAGAGAAGCAAAAGATTCAGAAGATCGGTTGGACGATTATTGAGCGGAGTAGCCGAAAGCAGCATCACCTTCTTGTGATGACCCTTTACCAAACCTTCGTTTATGCGAGGAGTCTTGCAGATTAACTGCAAATCATCGTATCTGCCAGCGGTGGCTCCACGGAAGTTATGCGCTTCATCAACAATCACCAGGTCATACTCTCCCTTTTCACGGAAGTTGCCTTCGCTCTCTATGATTTTATTCAGACTACCATTGCTCACAAACTGGGCGTAGCGCTTGATGCCGAAAAGCTTGAAAGTGTCAGTCCAGTTCTTTTCCAAGGCTGGCGGATAAACCACCAGGATATTGGTGTATCTTCCATTTGCTTCAACAAATCGCTTGGCAATCATCGTGGCAACAATGGTTTTACCCAAACCCACCACATCGGCAAGGAAGAAGCCATTGTGCTGCATCAGCATCTGATAACCCTGAATCACGGCATCGTACTGATAGCGGATATCCTTCACACCCTCAGGCATTTCCATCGTAAAGTCATCCTCCACCTGCGAACCGAAAGTATCTATCAGCACCTTCATATAGAGTTCGTATGGTGTAGGCAACTGAGCAAGATGAGTCTTCGCCTTCATCTGCTCGATGTCTTGCAGATTCAGAGGAACGGCCTGCTCCCAAAGCTGCTCAAATTCCTGCTTGCAATATTCCACATCATCATAATCTTTCATCGCCACGTTCAACTCATATCGGTTGCCAGGCACGGTTCCCATACCGGAATCGGATAGATTAGAGGACCCCATGATAACCCAGCCATCAGAGTTTGGATTATGGTTTTCCGGGAGAAGAAGATAGAATTTGGCATGGAGGTTTTTGCTTCGATGGATACGCATCTCCAGTTTTTTGTCGATGATATCCTGGCAAAACTGGAGGATACCTCTCTCCGTCTTCTCATCATAGCCTGCATTCTTCACTTCTTCAACGAAATCGTGAGAATAGGCATCGATGACGGCTTGTTCATCAATCTGACCGAAAAAGAGTTTGGATTGCTTACGGAATATGTTATCGATATTGATACCTACCAATATCTGTATCTTTTTAACTGCTCAAATTCCTCACGAAGTTTGAAATAGCCCGAACTTCGGAAATATCCTACTACTGCCTGAAAGGTATGAAAATCAAGCATGTTATGGGCTATTCCCTTGAACTTCTCGAACAGGGAATTATCAGGAGTATTATTGAAAAACTTAGTGCTCATCTGTTGTATCTCCTTAGGATATTGGCACTTCCGCCATTCCCCTAAGCAGAAACATTCTTGTTAGTTTGTATGGTTGCTACCAAAACAGAAATGGCGTAGGGAATCTATCACTCGCATTACCCTTGCCTATTGAGGTCCTAGGAAAACCTTTGATATTAAGGGTAAGAAGCAACAGAAACCTACGCCAAACTTGCATATATAATAGCACAGGATGTACCCTATCCATACGAATGGAGAGGGCACACCTATGCCTGTGTACATACACACATAAAGCGAAGGCGCCTACCGCTGTCTTCATCTGAATATCAATTTGAAATTTCCTAGGTTTCAATAGACCAGAAGAAAACGTAGTACACGTCTTTCTTAATTATGATAGGCCAAGCCATGGATTTTTACCTAGCCAGCGACTCATCGCCAGCCATCCACAGCAAGACAACTGCAAAAGTACGAAAAAGAATTGGCTTCACAAAATTTTGGGTCTTTTTTCTTGCATATCTCATTTACTTTTCTTATCTTTGCCACCAAATTAATAACAATAACATTAAAAAGGAGGTTATTATGCAAGCAACAAAGAACAATACAAAGGAGGAAACCATCAGAAAGTTTAAACAACTCCTAAAACATAAAGAGGAGATGCTCGAAAGAGCAAAACAATATGATGGCATTGACATTTATGCTAAAACAGAAATCCACTATTAGATGATATCAAAGCTGATTTCGAAAAGTCGGCAAATGATTTAAAAGAGAAATAGTTTCTTGCAAATCCCAAATAAAATTGGTTATAAAGCAGCATATATTCAAGGCTTTTGCCCTTACAGGGCGCAGGGGGACAACACCTTAATACCCAGGGTGTTGCCCTGGGCTAGGAGCTTCTGCCCTTTCAGGGCGTGTGGGGTAAAACTTGCGAAAGTTCAATTATCTAAAGAAAAATCTTTTTTCTCTAAATTAATACCACTATTGCCACACTTTCTGATAACGCTCTGGTATTTAGCGTTTTAAGCGTGGCAATAAGGGCGTTTTTTATTATCACCTATTGCCACCTATTGCCACACTCCTGTTTTTTATTCTTTTCTCTTTACCCAAACCTTATGGCTGCCACGACCTAACGAATCTATCGGCGAAGTCTTGTCATTTGTCAGCTCCTTCAGTTCCATAGAGGCAGCAGTACGGCTCAGGTTGTTGATGGAGGCATAATCGCCTAGGGTGAGGACTCCGTTCTTCTCTATCACCTCCAGGGCTCTGGCGATGCGCTCTTCCTTGGAATAGAGATGCTTACGGATAACCTTTACACCACCCATATCACGCTCCAGGTCACGGTCGGTTTCACGCTTCACATCCTTGACAAACTCTGGAGACGCCTTGAAGTTGATGTCCTTCACTCCCACCTTGCGGTACGTCATCTTATCATCTGGATTCAGAATTTCCCTAGGCTTCTCATCCTCGAAAGCGAGGGAGAGGGAGAAGGTGCCGAAACCTTCCAGATTCACGTTGTAACCCATGGAGAGCATGTCTGCCAGCATATCAACCACATCGGTCAATACAGCCTCCGTGGTACTTTCCGAAATACCGCGATGGTAGTTCTGCATCATCTTGACGAACTCTTTTCTGGATAGTGTACGGTTGGTCACCATCTTGGGATAAACTCTGCGCTTGCCATCATAGCGCATATCCCCCATTTCCTGCAATTTGTACTTAGCCATATCAGTTTCCTTTCTTATTTTAGTTTATCTGTATTTCTTATTGCAGCAGCCTTTGCATCCTACAGCATTTATGATCACACTTAAGAAGAAAAGACCACAAACCTAGGAAGAAAAGTATTTAATCCTAGGAGGAATCTCCGTTCATAGACATTGAACCGACATTCAAAGTCTATGAACCGCCGTTCAAAGACACCGAACGGACATTCAATGTTTATGAACGAAGAATTTTACCTTGCAAAGATACAACTTTATCAGATATAAAACAAGACTTTTCCTGAATATCTTTACTTTTCCGGCCATAATTCTTCGTTTTTTGAGCTTATTTCTTTGCGTATCCCAAATAATTGTATTAACTTTGTAGTCAGATTGCAAGCCAAAGGCTAAAGGATTGCAAGACTAAGACTGAACTTTCACATATGGGGAAGTTAAGGGAAGTTAGAGAAGTTAGAGGGAAGTTAAGGGACAAATGTCCTACGTTTTACGCCAAAAGACTATTGTCTCTTAACTTCCCGAACGACCGTAGGGAGTGATAACTTCTTTAACTTCAATTAATTCCCTCACTTGCGAAACTTGAATTAAGATTAGACATTCTTATGAGTATGAAGATATTAGCAACCAGCGACTGGCACCTGGGCAACCTGTTTCACGGCAACGACCGTCTGCCGGAACACAAGCATTTCCTGAAATGGCTCCTGGAACAAATCGCTGGACAAAAGCCCGATGCTCTCCTCATCGCAGGAGACATCTTTGATAACGGAAATCCATCGGCAGCGGCACAGACCGTTTATTACGAGTTTCTTGCCGATGCTACCCAACTGTGCCCTAACATGCAGGTCATCATTACCGCCGGCAACCACGATTCCGCCAGCCGACTGGAGGCTCCCCGTCCGCTGCTCACCCGATACCACGTGGAAATAAGAGGAAACGTAAGGAAAATCTGGCAGCAGGGAGAAAGCGAGGACGATGATAAAACCGGCGGACATTGGATCTATTCCTTCGATGACCTCATCATCCCCGTAACCAACGAGGAAGGAGAAGAAGTCATCATCCTCGCCGTACCTTTTCTTAGAAGCGATGTGGTGCAGAACGCCAGCTACTCACAGGGAGTCAACGACTTTCTGAGAGAACTGACGGCTGAGGCTCGAAAGAAACACCCGGGCAGGAAGTGCATCATGATGGCACACATGTACGCCAAGGGTTCGGATATCGCCAAAAAGGATGCGAGCGAGAAAATCATCATCGGCGGACAGGAGGAAGTGGACTTGGAAGGATGGAACGACCATCCCGACTATATGACTTGCGGACACATCCACAAGCGGCAACATATCTGGAACACCGACTGGGCAAGATATACGGGAAGTATTCTCCCGATGTCGTTTGCCGAGAAAGACTACACCCACGGCATCGACCTCATCATCATAGAACACGGAGAAGAGGAGGAAGGAAAGGAAACCGGCAAGAATAAGGAATGGAAAGTAGATTTCCTGGAATACAAGCCTCAGCACGCCCTCCGCATCCTGCCCGAAGATGAGGAAGAACTGACCTTCAAGAAATGGCAGAAGCTCATCAATTCTGAACTCTCGGAGAGAACTGACGGCGAACTGAGCGACCACTTCGACTACGTGATGCTGAAGGTGAAACAGGAGAAACTGAACAGCGATGACATCAAGGAACTGGAGAAACTCGTCAACGAAAAGGATGCCGTGCTCTGCAAAATCCAGCGCATCATCCCGCAACTGGACCTCTCCACCATCCAGGGTTCCCAGCACATCACCAGCATAGAAGACATAATCAACCGTCCTCCGCTCGACACGCTGAAAGAAGCCTTCGCCATCAGACACAACGCTCCGATGAACGAAAGACAGGAGAAAATGTTATCCGATTTATTAACGACATCATCAATATGAAATTCCTACAACTCGAAATACTCAACCTCGCTTCGCTTGACAAACAGGGTGGCGAGGTCATCAACTTTGAAGAAGGTGCCTTAGGCGAGAGCACCATCTTCAGCATCGTAGGTCCGACGGGAAGTGGCAAGTCTACCCTACTCGATGCCATCTGCCTTGCCCTATACAACCGCGCCCCTCGCTACCCCAGGAAGAAAGGAGACAAGAACCAGAACATCGAGATTTTCGGAGCTGCCGATGCCAGCGAAAGTAACCGTCTGGCTCCTACCGACAGTAGAAACATCCTGACACGTGGCAAGAAGGAAGGCTACAGCAAACTCACCTTCCTTGCCAACAACGGCAGCATCTACCGCGCAGAATGGCACGTCAGATTCCAGAGAGTGCGCTACGAGAACGCCAAGACTGCGCTTTATAAAATCACGAGAAACGGAGAAGAGATAACAGAGGAAGCTGCCGACTGGAACGAGCTGCCGAACATCATAGGACTGGACTACGACCAATTTCTCCGTACCGTGCTCATCGCCCAAGGCTCGTTTGCCAACTTCCTGACGGCAAAGGAAAACGAGCGGTACGAACTCCTGGAAAAACTCATCGGATGCGAGGAAACTTATACGAACATCGCTACTGAAATCAAGAAGGCGAAAGACCAGGCGACGGATGCCTACAACCAGATGGCAGCATCGGTAGAAGCCGTAAAACAGAACCTGCTGAACGATGAAGAACTTGCCCATCTGAAGGAGGAAATCGCCCGGTTGGAAAAGGCAGAGAAGGAACTCGACAGCCAGTTGCAAGCCATTTCGAAAGACCTGCAATGGTTTGAGGAAAACGATAAGCAAATCAAACAAATCGCTATCTGCCAGTCAGATATGGAGCAAGCTGCAGATTCCATTAAAGCGATGCAAGCCCAGATTCTCCGTCTGCAGTTGCACGATGAAGTACAGCCAGCCGTCAACCTACTGCAGGAAGTAGAGCAACAGACGCAAAGCATCCACGAGCAGGAAGGAAACATCCTGAAAGCGGAAGGAAACATCAAAAGTCAAGAGTCTGCCATCAGCGAAAGCGAGAAAACTCTCGCCAGTCTGAAGGAAGCAGTAAGCAAGGCACAGGAACAGCTGGAAAAGGCGCTGCCGATCATCGCTGAAGCAAGGGCGCTGAAAACAAAAATGGAAGCGGCAATGCCGAATCTGAAAGAAAAGAAAGAGGCATTGGAGTCGGCTCAGAAAGAGAATCTAACTGCCCAGAAAGACGTGGAGGAAAACGCCCGAAACATCCAAAAATGGGAAGCCGAAACGGAGAAAGCGAACCTTGCCCTCAAAACGACAAAGGAAGAGATTGCCAAGCAGAAACAGGTTCTGCACGAAGCGACGCAAGCCGCTGAACAGGCTTGGGAGATGGAAAGGAATAAGACTGCCGGACAGAACATAGAGGAACTGCAGAACAGCAAGACTGTAGCTGACAGGAAACTACAGGATGTCCAGCAAGCCATCAAGGTTGTGGCTCATCTCGATGCTGCCACAACAGAAAAACAGAAGAATGAGGAGCGCATCCTGGTCTTGGGCAAGAGAAATGCGGAGATAGATGAAGCCCTGGGTAAGTTGACCATCGAGGCTCTGACCCAAGAGACCCTAACGCTGAGAAATGCCTATACCCTCATGGTGAGTGAGAAATGGGAGATTCATCGTGCCAACCTGACCGAAGGCAAACCTTGTCCGCTCTGCGGCAGCACGACCCATCCTTATCATACCGACAACAGACAGTTTGAGGAAGCCACCACAGAACTCTCGCTACTTCTGAAAGCCAAGGAAGATCTGCTGAAACTGCAACAGAAAGAGGAGAAGAACCTTTCCGGCGAGAGAAAACAGAACGATGGCGAAGTACAGACGCTCCAGAAACAACAGGAAAAGCTGTCGGGTGAAATCGGAACTTACGAAGAGGAATGGAAGGCGCTCATCGCCCAGTATCCAAAGATTCCGAAGGCAGAGGCAGAATTGAAATCGCTCTTGCCTATCTATGAAAACAAGGCGAAAGATGCGAGCAGCAAACTGAGTCTGTTTAACAAGATTCAGAAAGAGATAGAACGGCTGACCCAACTCAAGGATAAGGCTGTAAAGGATGAAGCTGCGTATGAAAGCAAGGCTTCAACAATACTGAACAAAGTCCAAGAAAACACTTCAATCTGCGCCACGAAACTGGCTGAGCAGAAAGCACTTACCATCAACCTCATTTCACAGCAAAAGAGTAAGGAGGAGGCTTACGGGAAAGCCCTTCAGACATGGAATAGCGCCAAGAAGGAAATGGAGGAATGGCAGGAGAAATATAAGCAGATTCTGAATGGAGAAGAACCAGATGCGGCAGAACAAAGACTGACAGCAGCAAAGGATGAGGCTACGAAAGCAGCTGATACTCAGAACGAGAATATCAACAAACTGAAGGCGGAACTCGCCAACAGTAAAGGTTCGCATCAAACCATGCTGTCTCAGAACAAGACGATGAAAGAGAATCTGCAAGAGAAGGAAAAGGAACTCGACTTTTGGATTGAGGAATATAACAAGCAGCTTGAAGAAAAGAGCATCGAACCACTATTCATCGACCGAAATATCATCCGGGAGATGCTTCACTCTACCGAAGACTGGAACGCTATCCGACGGGAAAAGGACGAAAAAGAAAAAGCCGTGGCTTCAACAACTGCTCTTTACCAGAGTGCAGAAAAGGCGCATCAGCAGCACTTGGAACATCAGCCTGCCCAAACCCGTGATGCTCTCTTAGCCATTCAGCAGGAGTATCAGGAAAGAAGCCAGCGCAACGAACTGATTGCTGCCAACGCCAGGATGCAGAACCATCAGGAAGCCGTGAAGCAGTTGGGCGACAAGGCTGAGGCTCTGAATCTCGTAACGCAGGAAAAGGACGACTGGACAGCCATCACGGATGCCATCGGAGCAGACGGAAAGACGCTGCGCAAGATAGCCCAATGCTATACGCTCAGTTTCCTGATAGCGCACGCCAACCAGGAAATCAGAAAGTTCAACACCCGTTACGAACTGCAGCAGGTAAAGCATTCCCTGGGCATCCGAGTCATCGACCACGACCGTGCCGACGATATCCGAGACACCACCTCCCTATCAGGTGGCGAAACCTTCATCGTGAGTCTGGGCTTAGCCTTGGGCCTGTCGGCATTATCCTCCCGCAACATCTCCTTCGAGAACCTGTTCATCGACGAAGGCTTCGGAACCCTCGACCCTGACACCCTAGCCACCGTCATCGACTCCCTCGCCATGCTGCAAAATTCGCAAGGCAAGAAGGTGGGCGTCATCAGTCATACCGACACGATGAGCGAGCGCATCACCACCCAGATAAGGATTATCAAGAATGGCAACTCCGGCAGCAGCCATATCGAGATCTATCCTTAACAGAACGAAATATCTGACGATAGCAAGTTATGCTCTGAATAACTCCAAACCATTCGAGTTACTTTAGAATATACGGTTCTGGCGGGCGGCATCGTATTGGTGTTGAGTTTCGGAGGCAGGTTCATCATGAGTCATTTCTCGAAGAATAAAATATAAAAAAGGTGTGTCAGAAGGAAATTATTCTCTTCAGGCACACCTTGTTTCATTTTCCATTGAATCGAACCCTATACCTTATTTCCCTCTTTAGGGAAAACCACGGTTGGCTGGAAGGTCTTAGCCTCCTCAAAGTCCATCAGGGCATAAGCGATGATGATAACGGTATCTCCCACCTGCACCTTGCGGGCTGCAGCACCATTCAGGCAGATACAACCGCTGCCACGCTCACCCTTGATAATATAGGTCTCCAAGCGCTCACCATTGTTGTTATCTACAATCTGAACCTTCTCGCCTGCAATCAGATTAGCAGCGTCCATCAAGTCCTCATCGATGGTGATGCTACCCATATAATTCAGGTTAGCCTCAGTTACGGTCACACAATGGAGCTTACTCTTCAATACTTCTATCTGCATTGTTCTGTTATTACTTGATCTGTTACGGATTAAACTTAATAAAGAATATCTATAGAGGAATTTATCCTTTATACTTGATATGGTCGATGAGACGGATAGGAGTCTTACCGCAATAAACGGTGATGCAACCTACCACATAGGCACTATCCTCCCATGAAGACACATCCTGCAGGCTGTCGCCATCCACAATCTGGAAATACTCTACCTCCAGACCCTCTACAGCATTGATGTCGGCAACCACCTTATCATGAGTTTCCTGTACGGTATGAGTCTTGGCATACTCCACACTCTCCTTCAGAGCCTTATAGATGTTTGGCGCAATGGCACGCTCATCAGGAGCCAGCAAAGTATTACGGCTGCTCTTAGCCAAACCATCCTCATCACGGATGATAGGACACTCCACAATCTGCACATTGCTGTTGATGTACTTCACGAGCTGCTTGATGACAGCAATCTGCTGCCAATCCTTCTCACCGAAATAAGCACGGGTTGGTCGAACGATATAGAAAAGACGGCTCACTACCTGACATACACCATTGAAATGACCCGGACGCTTGGCACCCTCCATCACGGTAGAAACAGGTGGAAACTCAAAGTGGCGTGTATCAGGTGTAGGATACATTTCCTTCACCGATGGTGCAAACACATAGTCAGCACCACAAGCCTCCAAGAGCTTGCAGTCAGCATCGAGGGTACGAGGATAGCGGTCCAAGTCACCCTGATCATTAAACTGTGTAGGATTCAGGAACACAGAAACTACAGTCACGCCATTTTCCTTTACACTGCGCTTAACAAGAGAGGCGTGACCCTCATGCAGCGCACCCATAGTTGGCACAAGGCCGATTTCCTTTCCCTCCTTACGACACATGAAGAGTTCGTTCTGGAGGTCAACAATCTTATTGAATACTTTCATCGTCATAATCTGTTTTCGGGTGCAAAATAACAACTTTTTTCTCAAATGAGAAAGAAAAAACCTAAAAATATGCGAATTATTGCCGAAAATAATGAATTTCGGAGAAAAAATGCCCCTAATTGAAGTTTTTTTTGTACCTTTGCACGTAATTCGTAAGAATAAAATTTAAATTTTATGGCAAAAAAAGTATTATTTATCAATCAGGAGATCGACCCATACGTAGCCGAGTCTCACATGTCAATCATGGGACGCGAACTGCCTCAGAAGATGCAGGAAGCAGGTTTTGAGATCCGCACCTTCATGCCTAAGTGGGGCACCATCAACGAGCGTCGCGGACAATTGCACGAGGTCATTCGCCTGTCTGGTATGAACCTTATCATAGATGATACAGACCATCCGCTGATCATCAAGGTTGCATCTATACCAACAACACGACAGCAGATTTATTTCATCGATAATGACGACTATTTCAAAAGCCGCCAGATGGGTACCGATGAAAACGGAAAGGAATATGCCGACAACGGAGAAAGAGCTATCTTCTTTGCACGTGGCGTATTGGAAACCGTGAAAAAGCTCCGCTGGCAGCCTGACGTAATCGTCTGCCAGGGTTGGGCTAGCGCAGTAGTACCATTCTATGTAAAGACTGCCTACAGCGAAGAGCCTTCATTTGCAGAATCAAAGGTGATTACCGCTCTCTATACCAACGAACTCAAGGGTGAACTGGGTACCAACTTCAAACGTTGCGTTGCCTTCCGCGATGCCAAGTCTGAACTGCTCGACGGCTATCAGGACGACTTCAACTTCATTGAGCTCGGCAAACTCGCCATCGACTATAGCGACGGTGTGGTAGAAGGTGAAGAAGAAGCTAACCAGATTCTCTTTGATTATGCGAAGGAGAAGAATAAGCCTGTACTGGCTTATCCGGGAGAAGATATCCAGGAGCCATACGCAGACTTCATCAACAAGGTTTGTCCTGACGCAGAATAAGATTCCGACAACAGAGACACATACATACAAGGATAATGAAAATTTTAAGACTCTTAACAGTATTAGCAATAGCAGCGCTCACTTTCGCTGCATGTGATGACACCACCGAGGGAATCGGTGGTAGCATCACTAACGATATTGACAACATCAACATCTCTAGCGCAGTATTTCCTGTAGCTACAAAGTCTATGGTTTCAGGTGCCGTATTGAGCCGCAACAACAGCGGTCTCATCGGTAAGATGAAAGACCCGGAAACCGGCAACTATGTAAAGGGTGACTATATGACCCAGTTGGGCGTACTGTCTTCTTTCGATGTAGATACAGTTGCCATCAAGCAAGCCAACAACGGCTCTATTGAAGCTTATGGTTGCTACTTGTTGATTTCATATAATGCCAACTATGGTGATACTATCGCCCCAATGAAGGTCACAGCCTACGAGATGACCAAGCCAATGGCAGAAGATCAAGAGTATTACTCTGATTATGATGCATTCAAAAACGGCTGGGTAAGCGAAAGCAATCAGCATTGGAGCAGTAATTACAACTTGAGCAACACATCAGATGTAAAGAACTTCCAGATTAGTTTGAACAAGCCATATACCAAAGATGGTAAGACTTATAACAACTACGGCTCATATATTCTGCAGACATACGCAAAGCATCCAGAGTACTTCAAGACCAACTACAAGTTCCTGCACAATGTTTGTCCTGGCTTCTATATCAAGAATGTAGGTGGTACAGGTAACATGGCTAAGATCTGGAATACAGAGCTCATCTTCAAATACAAACGCCAATATACGACCAAGGCAAAAGATGGTGTTACAGATAGTATCATAGTAGATAGCCTCTTCAACCGTTTCGATGGTACAGAAGAGGTATTGCAGCTCAACAAGATTGAGAATAAAAACATGGAGCAGTTGGCAAATCAGCAGAAATGGACTTACCTCAAGTCGCCGGCAGGTATCTTCACCGAGGTTACCCTCCCTATCGAAGATATCATGAAGGGACATGAGAAGGATACGCTCAACACAGCTACCATCTCTTTCCCACGACTCAACAATGTAGACGAAGACAACCCATACAACTTTGCTACACCAAGCACCATCCTGATGGTTCAGAAAGACAGTTTGCAGTCGTTCTTCGAAAAGAGCAAGTTGGCAGATAGCCGTACTTCTTATACCACAAGCTACAGCAATACAGGTACTTATAAGAATGCCTATACATTCCAGAACATCGCCAACCTGGTTTCTGCCATGTATAAAAACAAGGGCAAGAGTGAAAACTGGGATAAGGTTGTACTGGTTCCTGTAAGCATCATCACGGTTACACAGGGCTATACTACAGTCATCACCAAGATAAATCACGATATGGCGCTCGCTTCTACCCGACTGAAAAGAGGTGTAATAACCACCGACAGCAACGGCAAAGAGACAAGTCCTATACAGATAAAGGTGATTTACAGTAAGTTTAAAGAAAAAGAATAAACATTCATCACGCAAAGTAAAAAGGAACGAAACATGGCAGATAATTTTTTGGAGCGCCACCGCGAAGAATACGAGATACGCAAGGCCGCATGGCTCAAGAAAAAGAAACTATTCATGAAGTCAGGCAAGAAACAGAAGCCCCAGACACAGATGCCACGTCCTGAAGACGAAGCGTTATAGGCACAAAAGTGTTCTAACTCCTATACAAGAGGGTGTATCATTAAACATTTGATTGTTTATGATACACCCTCTTGCTTTTTACCGCATATTCCTTAAAAATGACCGCATAAAACTACACGGACGCCATTTAACCCAAAACAAAACTAAACTCATTTGGAAGTTACCGATTTTTTTTATATCTTTGCAAAGTAAATTTAAATATAGAATAATCAAAAACTGATAAGATAAAAATATTCAAGATATTGGGTAGAAATACCGGTCTATGGGTTTAACTTTTCTAAGAACTTACAATGAATAATAATGTATACGAAATACTTGGTTTATGTTTATAGATAAAGGAGCCTTTGCTCTCTCTTAAAAAAGATTAGTTTTTAAGTTTAACAAAATGCTAAAGTTAGATGTTAGTAATATAAGTTCCCGTAGTGACCGTGAGGCTACTGCGGGAACGCTTTCAATTTATAGTATATAAAAATCAAAAAGGGCAAGACCGCTGATGGTCTTGCCCGAACTATTTTTATAAATCTTTATCAATATTATAAGATTCTACCTGTAAGAGAGAACTTCAAAACAGGATAAACTTTCAAGTCTTTTACGAACTTAGAGAGATCATCCTCACCAGCATCTTCCAATGCCTTATTGATATCTATCTCGTTACCATTCTGGTAAACCTTGAGCTTGCCCATGAACTGGCAACCCAACTCAAAACGGCAACCGATACGGTTCTTCGGAACAAGACGACCGAAACCTAAACCAAGGTATGGACGAACATTCTTGCAACGGATATCGCCCTGAACATTGTAGTTCTCATCGAGCTCCAAATTGTAACCACCCAAGTTGGCATTAGCTGTAGAAACAACAACCTGATGGAATTGATCCTTCATATCCTGAGTAGGCAACTTCTGAGAGATTTCACGAAGTTCGTCGCATGAACCGGTAACCTCTGCTATCTTCTCTCCACCAATTGACAAACCTGCAGCGATAAAGAACTTACTGCCTCCACCGAAAGGATACAAATTAGCCTTTACATTAAAGGTGGTACGACTGAAATCTCCATCAACATGAATGGTAGCAGGATTAGGATAACTAACTCCAGATACCTGAGGCAAAGAACTAGAATCATAATCTACATCCAAATCACCAGACAGTTTGAAAGATGGCATGACATTCACACCCGCTTCAACCTCAAAGAAACTAGTAACTGGAGCTGCCAAACCTACACTAATACCCTCGGTACCTGCGCCTACATTAAGACCTACATGGTTAAAGAGACCACGCTTGTACTCATTCTGCGCCATTACACTCCCTACACTAGTAAGCAGAATTACTGCCACCATCATTAATTTTTTCATAATCGTTCTGTTTATTAGTCCTTATATCAAATTAATTTTTCATATCGTTCTTAAAAACAAGTGCAAAAGTAAACAAAAGTTATAAGAAAAACGAATAACAGGGGTAAAAATTAAGGCTCTTTAATACTTTTACGTACTAAAGAGCCCAATATCTTGTTAAAAACCTAAAATTACTGACAAAAAACATACCCGTTGCCAATAAGAACAGATGTCTGTATTTCGTACTTACTAAAGTAAAATACGAGGCTTAATCTACAACTGTAAACTTGGCAAATTTCAGCAAAAGCTGTTTGGTACCAGAATGAACAAACTCTACTGTAGCCTTCGTATTCTCACCAGTTCCCTCAATCTTCAGTACCGTTCCCCGTCCAAAACGCTGATGCTCAATCTTCATTCCCTCTTGTAAACCGCAAGAAGAACTGCCAGCAGATGATGCTGCAGAAGAAGAAGAAACTGATGATGCAGCAGATCCAGTACTGCGAGAAGCAGGATGAGAAGAATGCGTCTCCATGTAACGTTTAGCTGCATTCAGCGCTCTTACAGACTTGAAATTTCCTTCAGAAAGAGAAGGCTTAGGATCTGCCACAAACTGAGATGCTACCGGTTTCGAATTCTGATATCTGCTACTGTATCTAGGCTGATCAGCATCCTCCCAAGGTCTGCGAGGACGTTGCGCTCTCGCCCACTCCGGCTGGTCAGACATCGAATCAGCTCTAGAACCAAACCTTGAACCAAGCCTTGATTCAGACATAGAGCCAAACAAGCTTCCACCAGCCTCATCCTGACTATCTATCAACTTGCTGTCAATCTCATCAATAAAGCGACTCGGATTATCAAACTCCATCTTGCCATATCTCCAGCGGTTCTTGGCGTTCGTCAGAATACAATGTTTCTCAGCTCGCGTAATGGCTACGTAAAGCAATCTCCGTTCCTCCTCCAGTTCTCTGAGCGAAGCAGCAGAAAGCGGACTTGGGAAGATATTCTCTTCCAATCCTACCACGAAGACCGTAGGAAACTCCAGACCCTTGGCAGCATGAACCGTCATCAGAGATACACGAGGTTCATCCTTATCACCATCGCTGTCAGCATCGGTAAGCAGCGCCACATCCTGCAGATAATCCTGCAGGAAGAGTTCATCGAACCTACCCTCTTCACGGCGTTCCTCCACAAAAGCAGACATACCGCTCAAGAATTCCTCCAGGTTCTCCTGACGTGCCAGATCATCGGCATCCTTGCCCGACATGATATCCTGACTGATACCACTCTCCTTGATAATGGCATCACCCAATTCATAGACATCTGTAATTTGAGCCCGGTCGATAAAGGAAGAAATCAGCAATCTGAAGGTTTCCAGCTTGTTCATCGTACCCTTGTTAACCGCTAGTCCATACTGCTCAGGGGCACCGATTACCTCCCAGAAACTCACCTGGTTCTGATGGGCACAGTCAGCAATCTTCAGCACCGTAGTAGCACCGATTCCACGAGCCGGATAGTTGATGATACGCTTGATAGCCTCTTCATCATCCGGATTCGCCACCAGACGGAAATAGGCTATGATGTCCTTGATTTCCTTGCGCTGGTAGAAACTCAGTCCGCCATAGATGCGATAAGGAATACCCTGCTTTCTGAACTCCTCCTCGAAGCTGCGGCTCTGGGCATTGGTACGGTAGAGAATGGCAAAATCACTATACTGGCAGCCATCCTCGCGCCGGATACGCTTCACATCCTTCGCAACAATCACCGCCTCTTCCTTGTCGCTGTAAGCAGGCTTATACAGAATTTTCTCGCCCTTCGCATTCTCGCTGAACACATCCTTAGGAATCTGGTTGCGGTTATGCTTGATCAGACTGTTAGCCGCCTCAACGATGGTCTGGGTAGAACGGTAGTTCTGTTCCAGTTTGAAGAGACGCGTACCCTGAAACTGGCGCTGATAGTTGAGAATATTATCGATATTGGCACCACGGAAGCTATAAATACTCTGCGAGTCATCACCCACGGCACAAACACGCTGCTTCTCCTGACAGAGTTGCATGACGATAGACATCTGAACGTGGTTGGTATCCTGATACTCATCCACCAGGACATAATCGAAGCGGGCGGCATATTTGTGGCGAATATCCTCATGCTCCCTGAAGAGCTGATAGGTAAGCGTCAGCAAATCATCGAAATCCATGGCATTAGCCTGCTTGCAGCGCTGCACGTAAGCCACGAAAATCTTACCAACCTCAGGCATCTGCGCACGCTTGTTCTGCTCGAAGATTGCCGCATCACTCTCATAAGCTGCAGCACTCATCAGGTTATTCTTCGCCATCGAAATCTTGGCATGAACGGCAGCAGGCTTATACTTTTTATCATCCAGTCCCATCTCCTTCACAATCGCCTTGATCAGCGAGCGCGAATCACTTTCATCATAAATGGTAAAGTTGTTGTTGAAGCCGATATGCTCGGCCTCCGCTCTCAGGATTCGGGAGAAGATGCTGTGGAAAGTCCCCATATAGAGATGCTGTGCGAGATCATTTCCCACCAGTTTTCCGATACGTTCCTTCATCTCTCTAGCTGCCTTGTTGGTAAAGGTGAGCGCCATGATGCTCCAGGGTTTCATGCCCTGACTAAGGAGATAAGCTATCTTATAAGTAAGTACACGCGTCTTACCCGAACCTGCACCGGCTATCACCAGCGAAGGTCCGTCAATATATTCTACCGCAGCACGCTGCGCTTCGTTCAAGTCTTTCAGTAAATCCATGAATCAATATTTGAGGCAAAAAACTATTTTAAGGTCACCCCTATCAACTATAAACTATAAACTAAGTATTACTTCCCCCTATATCCTCCCACAGCCGTGCCTGGGTCGAAATCTTCACCCTCACGAGGGAAGGTAGGGATAAATCTCATCTGATGTTCTATCTGGCGCTGGCGCTTTTTCATATAAGCGCTAGGATGCAGCGAACTGAATTTGCGCGGATTAGGAAGTGTAGCTGCTATCAGCGCACACTCGCCACGAAACAGGTCTTTCGCTTTCTTGTCGAAATGATATTCTGCAACCGCATCCACACCATAGATACCCGGTCCCATCTCAATGCTGTTGAGATAAACCTCCATGATGCGCTGCTTGCTCCACATCATTTCGATGAGGAAGGTAAAGTAGACCTCAAATCCCTTGCGGGTCCATGAACGGCCAGGCCACAGGAAGACATTCTTAGCGGTCTGCTGACTGATGGTACTGGCTCCATGCACCTTTCCGCCACGTGCATTATTCTTCGCCGCACTCTCGATGGCATTGAAGTCGAAACCGTGATGCTTCAGGAATCTCGCATCTTCGCTCGCCATCACCGCCACAGGCATGTGAGGCGAAATCTTATCCATCGAAACCCAATGATGATGCAGGGTAATACTCTCGCCATCAGCTACTTGCTGAAAGCATCGGATAAACATCAGAGGAGTGACATACACAGGAATGAACCTATATGCCACTACAGCAAGAATGGTGGTACTGAAAAACAGCACCACCACCCATTTTACTATATTCTTGATTTTCTTCAAAATCATCTGTTTAGCTATTTCCCTTCCGGGATCATGAAAGTTATTACTTCAATGTACCATTGTTGGCTGCGTTAACCATAGCCTGGCTAGCATACATGTAAACCTCTACACGACGGGTCTGGGCGCAAGCAGCAGTAGTATTAACAACAGGGTTAGCAGAACCAAAACCATGAACATTCTTTACCTGACGGCTGGTAACACCGCAAGAAGCGAGATAGTTGTAAACTGCCTCAGCACGCTTCTGGCTCAAAGGCAAGTTGATACCGTCATTACCTGTAGCATCGGTATAACCCTGAATAGAAACCTCGCAGTCGGTATTGTTCTTCAATACACCGGCAAACTGAGCCAAATCAGTCTTAGCGCTACTGCTGAGAGTAGAACCATTAGTTGGGAAGAGGATACCAGAAGCAAATGTTACCTTAACGGCAGACAAGCCATTGGCATCTGTTACAGTTTCAACCTGTGCATTCTTCACCCGTTCAGCCTCAGCCTTTACCTTATCCATGTGCTTTCCGATGAGGTTACCAGCACCGCCACCAACAGCTGCACCGATAGCTGCACCTACGAGAGCACCGGTACCACGATGACTATTATTGAGCAATCCACCTACGAGAGCACCCAGAGCTGCACCAGAACCGGCACCTACTGCTGTACCAGTTTTCTGATTGGTTCCACAACTTGAAAAAAGCAAGCACAAAGAGAGGCCTGCAACTGCAAAATTAGTCTTTTTCATTTTAAAATCTCCTATATTTATGTTATTTAATTGCAAAGATAACTCTTTTTTCTCCATAATGGAGAGTTTTCTAATATTTTTTTGTATTTTTGCATGCAAATTTAAGGGTATTTGTCGAAATAGAGCTAGGAAATCACCTATTTGGGGGTGGAAAATCCCTAAAAGTAGGATTTCTGACACCTGCAGACAGATGAACTGCCGTCAGCAGATGATGAAGGGGCTCATGCTTATACCTTAATATATATAACAGAAGAAATAAAAAAACAAAATAAATAGAAAAAAGCAATATGGCTAAAGAACTCAAGAATTTAACCAAGCGCGCTGACAACTACAGTCAGTGGTACAATGATTTGGTAGTAAAGGCTGATCTCGCTGAGTTGTCACCAGTTCGTGGTTGTATGATTATCAAACCATACGGTTACGCTATCTGGGAGAAGATGCAGCAGCAGCTCGACAAGATGTTTAAGCAGACAGGTGTACAGAACGCATACTTCCCTCTCCTCATCCCGAAGAGTTTCTTCTCTCGTGAGGCTGAGCACGTGGCAGGTTTCGCCAAGGAGTGTGCCGTAGTTACCCACTACCGCCTCCGTTCTACAGAGGATGGCAAAGAGGTTGAGGTGGATCCTAACGCAAAGCTCGATGAGGAGCTCATCATCCGTCCTACTTCTGAGACCATCATCTGGAACACCTATAAGAACTGGATCCATTCATGGCGTGATCTCCCTATCCTCTGCAACCAGTGGTGTAACGTAATGCGTTGGGAGATGCGTACCCGTCCGTTCCTCCGTACTTCTGAGTTCCTCTGGCAGGAGGGTCATACCGCTCATGCCACTAAGGAAGAGGCTGAGGCAAAGGCTCAGGAGATGCTCAAGGTTTACGCTGATTTTGCAGAGAACTACATGGGTGTTCCTGTATTGCAGGGTGTGAAGAGTGAGACTGAGCGCTTCGCCGGTGCCCTGAACACTTATACCATCGAGGCAATGATGCAGGATGGCAAGGCTCTCCAGAGCGGTACTTCTCACTTCCTGGGTCAGAACTTCGCAAAGAGCTTCGATGTTACCTACTTGAACAAGGAGAACAAGCCTGAGTACGTATGGGCTACTTCATGGGGTGTTTCTACCCGACTGATGGGTGCCCTCATCATGGTTCACAGCGATGATAACGGTCTGGTATTGCCTCCAAAGCTGGCTCCTATCCAGGTGGTTATCATCCCTATCAACAAGGGCGACGAGCAGTTGGCTCAGATTACTGCTAAGTTGCAGCCTGTCATCGACCAGCTCCGCGAGTTGGGCATCACCGTGAAGTATGATGACAACCCTGCCAAGCGTCCTGGCTTCAAGTTCGCTGACTATGAGTTGAAGGGTGTTCCTGTACGTCTCGCTATGGGTGGCCGTGACTTGGAGAACAACACCATCGAGATTATGCGTCGTGATACCTTGGAGAAGGAGAACGTAAGCTTCGACGGTATCGTTGAGCGCGTAAAGAACATGTTGGAAGACATCCAGAAGAATATCTTCGAGAAGGCTCGTGCTTACCGTGATGCTCACGTTTACGAGTGCGACAACTACGAGGAGTTCAAGGAGCGTGTGAAGAACGGTGGTTTCTTCCTCTGCCATTGGGACGGTACAGCCGAGACCGAGGCTAAGATCAAGGAGGAGACTCAGGCTACCATCCGCTGCGTGCCTTTCGCTTACGAGCAGACTCCAGGTGTCGACATGGTAAGCGGCAAGCCAGCCGTAGCCCGTGTCATCATCGCAAGAAGCTATTAATTAAACGGGAAGTTAAGGAGTTAAGGAGTTAAGACGTATGTCACTTCACCCAAAAATAGGCTAAAAAGACTATTGTCTTAACTCCTCAGCGACCGTAGGGAGCGATAATTTCTTTAACTCCTTTAACTACATATCAAATATGAGGCAGTTGATACTATACATCCTTTTTCTGGTGTCCATGGTCTTTTCAGGCTATGGAGAGGTATCTGCTGCCTCTATTTCTTTTACACCCGAGGATTCTTATACCGAAGATGCAAGCCATAAGAAAGATGGTTTGACAAAGGTTGAGTATGACAAGAGCCAGCCTGAGGCACAGCTTGAAAACGCTTCACAGCTTGCTTACCGCATCTGTAGCAGCCGTCCCCAGCGCTTATTGCCAAGTGGCAACATGCACAACAGTCAGACTGCCAGCAGATTGCTTACAAATAGAATCCGTTATTTATCATCCCTTTTATCAGCTATAGAAGGTGGCATGGAGCCTTTCCGACAGGAAACTGCCCCAATCCACTTTGATGTCGCCAGCAAGTATTATGTCATTTGCCTGCGGCGTCTGCTCTGTTAGTGCTTATTCTTTTCTCTTTTTAAAATTTCATATAGGTTTATCGCATCTTTCCTAAGATTTGCGATAAGACTGGTTACACCCCTATTCAAAACAAAAAACAGTTCAATATATATTATTTTTCAAGAATTAAGAATAAGCAAATAACAGTATAAAATTATGGCAAAGATTAATCATTTAGAGATGGGTGCTGATGTTTTGGCACTCCAGGATGTACAGGTAAAGAAAGGTTTCATGGGTTTGACAGTCAAGCTCATCTATCAACCTACCAACAGTGTGATTAAGATAAAAGAGAAAGAATATTCTGCAGAGGATGGAAGGAAGCTTGAGAACATCCTCAGCGCAGCCCCTAAGGATGTAGAAGCAGCTATCAGCAACTTCCCTGTTTCTGCCATCAGCATGGGTAATATGAAGTTACAGGCTTGCATCTCTGACGACCACCAGTTTGTTGCCACACAGCTCCTTGCCTTCAAGGATTTCGGTTACAAGCCGGTTACAGAGATGAAGACCTATACAGGAAAGACAGCCGAGGCTTTCGCTCAGTTGTTTTAGTTATATCACAGTTTCGGGACAGGGGACAGAACAATTCCTCTGTCCCTTTTCTTTTATAGGTATAGGATGAAATCTTTATTTGAAAGAAGGCGGTTCATTCCCCTCTTCCCAATTACGGTAATGCTTAGGCGACAGACCGGTATGTTTCTTGAAGAAGGTACCGAAGGATGAGGCATTGGGAAAACTGAGTTCATTGGCTATCTGCTGTATCGTCTTCGTGGTGTTCTTCATCAGATAGATACTGCGACGGATCATCGCCTTGAAAAGCAACTGCTGGACCGTCTGACCGCAAACCGACTTGACCAGTACCGACAGATATTTCGGTGTAAGACAGAGTTCATCTGCATAGAAAGCCACACTGCGCTCACGCATATAATTCTTCTCTATCAGCAGCACCAGCGACTCAAAGATGGCAATCTTCCGTTCCATCTCCTTGCCGGCAGCCTTGAACGATGCCGAGAAGATGCTGCACAAACGGTACGTAACAGCCATCAGCAACAGTTTCTGCTCATGCACACAATAGGCATCCAGTTCACCACTCTTCTCTTTTTCCAGCTCCAGTTTCCTCAGCATCAGGGCATAGGAAGTAAGCATATCCTCATAGCCCGTCGTCCTGACATGGCAGGGTTTGGGATAAATCGTAGCATAAAGACGCATGGTAACCACGGTATTGCCCAACATGTGACGAATCTGTTCAGCACGGTAAAAAAGAAGAGTATATTTAAGGCTCTTGCCCGTTTCCTGCACATGAAACATCACTCCTTTGGAGAGGAAAACGGTCTCACCCTCAGATGCAACAAAGGATGTTCCGTCTACACAGAAACGGAACATCCCCTGATGACAGATTACGATACCGACATAGTCGGAGTAGAAAGGCTGCATCAACAGCTGAGGAAACTCATGAGCCTCATATATGATGATATTATCTGTTATTTTCATGATGAATATGGGTCTGTTATCTTCAGATTTAACTGCGAAGATAACAAAAATATCCATTCATCAGATGAGCAGCCTGTATCTTTTATGATATTTTAGCACTCCCTTACCTTCTTCCCAGGGATTTCACATCTACATTCTTCAGCAGATATTCGCGCGTCAGTTCCCTGATATTACGCTTGCGCCAAGGAATAACGAGCATCAGTCCAGCACACAGCAGACAGCCGTAGAAGGTCCAGCCTGCCATCTCCTTGATACTCACCAGCGTGGCCTGTACCTGTACCTTTCCCTTCGTACTCATGGCAGCCATGTTCTGTGCCTCGGTTACACTCTTGCCCTGATATTGCATGCCTCTCACCGTCTGGTCGTAAGTCTTCGCCGTCTCGATGCTCGTGCGGTCGTAATCCTGAGCAAAGCGGGTTACATAATACTGCTGTCTGTGCTGAAGCACATTGGTATAGAGCGCAGAGCCGATGCAAGGGGCAATGACCATACGAACGGTAAGCATGATGCAAACCCAGGTTGACATGAAACGGTAAGGCATGCGCTGGTTGGCTATCGTGGAGATGAGCGAATAGAGCAGCATCATTCCCGTAGAACGGATGATGATAGGCCATTTCATACGCTCATACATGCCGTCGTTCTGTACTTCGAAATACATGTACAGCGCATAGGCTCCGATAAAGAGGAACCCCAGACAGTACATCCACTTCAGGTGAACATTCTTGGCTCGGGCGATGACGGCGAATATCAGTCCCACGGTGTAGCCCACCATCACCCAGTTGCCCAAGGTGGCGTTCTGCCAGTTGTCTATCTTCATGCTCACATTGGTGAACACGTTGACAAACATGGCGCTCGAATTGCAGACCATCAGCAGGAAGAAGAGCAAGATGCCGTAGTTGATGACCCTGAGCTGGAACACCTCCATGATGAAATAAGGTGAACGCCTCGTCTTCTCCAGATAGATGAACAGAGCGGTAAAGATAAGACAGACCACCGAAAAGAAACGGATGGTAGGATCATCAAACCAGTCGAGCGTCTTACCGAAAACCATGACATAAGCAAACGAACAGAGCATGATACTGAACACCGTAACATTGCCAAACTTCGACATCGTTATCGGGAACTTCGGCATCGGATACTCATGATAAGGCATGGTGAAGAACACGATGATGATGCCTGCCAACATGAATGCCATCATGAAATGATAAACATACTGCCACTCATAAGCATAGGCAAGCCATGCCGTAAGCCAGGTTCCCAACTGTCCGATAATCATGAAGAAGAGATAGATGACCGGCTGCGACACCATCTTCTCCGAATCTACCGCATCCCATGCTTCCTCGGTAGTAGGCTCGCATCCCGGCGTGATATTCCTCGTAGCCTCTATTCCGAAACCGTATCTGATGAGCACAAAGAGATGCGCCATCAGCAGCGTCTGGCGGACAAAACCCATCAGCAGACTGCACAGTCCGAGTATGAACAGCGAGTCGGTCTGGGCACACACGAAACTGAGGATAAAGAGAATGGAGAAGCCCACGATACACATCATCTTCTCTCTACGGATGCACACCAGATCATAGAAGAACGGCGAGAAAGCCGCCATTCCTATCGAGGTGCAGAAGCCCGCAAAGGCGATATATTCCGACTGGATGCCGAGCCCGCTCATCATCTCGCCGCTGTTGGCAGAATAGACACCACTCATCGTAATCATCGGCACGAAGAGGATGATCATGAAGATGATGCCGAGCGGTTTGGGCACCCAATCATAAAACGGATAATTCTTATATTCTTCTTCCATATATTACTTCATTTCCATCTAGCTGTTTTTTACTTTCTCTCAGCCTTGACAACCACCATCATGCCGGCAGCAAGATGCTCATTATCCTCTTTGCTGAGGTTGTTGAAATCGATTCTTACAGGCACACGCTGCTGAATCTTGACAAAGTTGCCAGCCGAATTGTCTGTAGGTACCAGCGAATATTTCGAACCGGTAGCACCAGAAATGGCGGTCACCGTACCCTCAAACTCCTTGTTACTGATGGCATCTACGGTCATACGTACCTTCTGTCCAACATAGAGATTCTCTATCTGGGTTTCCTTATAGTTGGCAATCACCCATTTGTTGTTGGTTGGGATGATATAGGTAATGGTGGTTCCTGCATTTACCATCTGTCCCTCCTCGATAGAGCGGCGACCCAGTTTACCGTCGCAAGGGGCCACAACCACACAGTAAGAGAGATTCAGCTTTGCCATCTCTACGGCAGCCTCGGCACGCTCGATGGAGGCAGCCACATTCTGTTTGCGGGTAGTTACCTCGTTAACGCCCTTATAGGCAGCAGCCTGCTGCTTCTTTACCCCTTCGAGTTTCTTCTTGGTGGCAGCATATTCCACCTCCAACTGTTCGAGCTGGATAGGAGTAGCTGCCTTCTTTTCTACCAGGTTGCGATAGCGTTCGCAGTCCTTGGCGAGTTTGGCAAGTCGTACATTTATTTCATCGATGGATGCCTGATAGATAGAAGCGGATGTCTCGGTGGTCTGCTCTGTAGCGTTGATGACATTGGCTCCAGCCTTGGCATCCTTGAGGGCAGCTTCAGCCTCCATCAGACGGATACGATACTCCCGGTCGTCGAGCACAAGGAGGGTATCTCCCTTGTGTACTTCCTGATGTTCTCTGAAGCATACCTTGGCGATATAGCCGGATGCACGGAGATTAACCGGTGAGATATATTGCTCTATCTGAGCATCATTGCTCGTTTCGTTAGAGTTATAATCGAGGAAGAGACATACAATCTTCCAAAGTCCGAAAGCCAGGATAGCAACACCTATCAGACTGGCGATAATCTGTCTTACGCGCTGCTTCTTGAGTTTCTTCATGGTTTCTTCGTGAGATACCTGTGTAGCCTCTGCTGTTTCTACATTTTTATTTTCGTTCTGTTCCATAGTTATATTGTAATTTGGAATCAGGGAATATGAAGTAAACTTTTTTATATCCCGTTTTCCTGTTTATATTTTATTTTTTAATGATTTATTCTTCTCCGTTATTTAGCAACCGAAATCTGGTTGAGCTGTCCAGTCAGCTTGAGCAGCGAGAGATTGGCAACTTTGTAGCGATAGTAGGCTGTGAGATAATTGTTCATTGCCTCGCTCATACGCATCTCGTCCTGCAGCACCGCTGTCATCGAAGCCACACCCTCCTTATACTGGTCGGCTGTTACGTTGTAAACATCCTGAGCCATGGTATAATTATCAAACTGCTTCTTGTAGTTACGCTGACTGTTGTTCACCTCGCTCACCGCATTCATATAGTTTGCCTGCAGTCCCTTCAGGGCGTCCTCGTAACCGATGCGTGCATTCTCCTCCTCTATCTTCGCCTTTCTGATTTTAGAACGCTTTTCAAAACCATCGAATACAGGCACTCGCAGCTGGATGCCCAGACCGTTGGAACCATACCAGTGGTTTGACTCGCCCGAATGTATCCAGTGATCTATCCTATCGGTAAAGGCAGAATACATCAGGTTTCCGGTCAGCGAGAGCGATGGCAGATAGCCGTCCTTGGCAAGTTTGGTCTGCTTCTGGGTGAGCAGTTTCTTCTGTTCCAGCAACTGGAGTTCGTAGAGTCCCGTATCCAGTCCGTCAGCCTTCACCATCTCAATCTTTCCCGGATCTACGGCTGTCACCTTCATCTCCTTCTCGGCAGGATAATCTATCACATACTTGAGCATGGTATACTGCTGTTCGAGCATGGCGATGGCGTTATCGCGCTGCACGGTGAGGTTCTCGATATTGAGATTCACTCGCTTCAGATCGACCTCCAGACTCATCTGGTTGTCATAGAATGCCTGGGTGATGTTTCTGAGTTCTACCAGTCGCTTGATGTTGTCATCCGTCAGACGAATCTGCTCAGATGTATTTTGCGCCATGTAATACATCTTGGCAGTCTGCACGATGAGGTCTTCACGCGCCTTCTCATAAGAGAGTTGGTTGAGTTTATCGGCAATCTTGGTAATGTCGATGGCGGTAAGAATCATCTGGTTATACAGTGGCATCTGCAATTGTACACCCGCCGAAGCATTATACTGCAACGTCTTGGTTACATTATAAGGCTTGCCGTAAGCCGAGCCGTCGGTAACCGAAACAGGCGGCGTAAAGTTGTCGTTGAGCTGTGCCACCGCATTGATCTGCGGATAGAGTTTAGCCTGATTTTCGCTGATAGCGTACTTTCCCTTAGCTATTTCGTTTCGGCTGCTCTGGAGCGACAGGTTGTTATCCACTGCCATCTGCAGGCACTGGCTGAGCGTAAGCGTCTCCTGTGCGCCAAGTGTATGGAAAGCTCCGAGCGCGAAACATAAGATGATTATTTTCTTCATTTCTTCTTAATGATTTCTATTGATTTACGTTTCATTTATTATCTGGGTGCAAAGGTACGGCTTTTCGGTGATAAATGACTATTCACATCTTATCACAATATGTTCAAAATTTCCGAAAATAACAGGATATGGTTCAGTATCAGCCTCATCGGTCTACTGGCTTTCAGCTATGCGCTTCTCCAGAACCTTCTTCAGGTTATCAGCAGAGCCCATTCCCAACTTCTTTCTGATGTTGGCCCGCTGGGTAGTGATGTTCGATTCCGACTTGTTGAGCAGCGTGCAAATCTCACTCAGCTTTCTGTTCTGCAGGATAAGGTAACAGATTTCCTGTTCAGAGGCACTCAACTCGGGAAAGACGCGTTCTATGTTCTGTTTGCTCAATTCGCGGGTCTGGAGATATTGCATCACATTGTCTATGACATTCTTCTGCGAAGCCTCACCCAGAAGATCCAGCAAATGCGCGGTAAGTTTAACATCATGCCTTTCCTTCGCCAGAGCCACGTATGCCTTAATCTGCTTTTTGTTTATCTTCAGCACCTGGAGCAGTTCTTCCTCATCACGCTGCAACGTTCTGTTCGCATTGACAAGATACTCACCGTTTCTGGCAACAGCCAGACTCAGCACGCTGATAAAAAGCAATATGAGCATCATCATGAAGAAATAATCCATGAGCGATTCATCCCCCGTTACAATCACACTCAATATATAAACCCCAAAAGCTATTCCCACCAGCCAGCGTGTGAGACGCGCCTGATAAGCCGCCAGCGAGAAAAACATGTTGCCTGAAAGGATAAGCATATTGATGAGAATCACCATTCTGTTATCTTTCAGCGTAGGCATAAAGGCACTGTAGAGAATATCGGCTCCGATAAAGCACTGGGTGGCGATAGCGATACAAACGATTGCCCTCACCATTGGGATTTTCCCGAAGAGATAAGCCATGAAGGAGGATAACACGACAATCAGAAAAACGATGTTAGACACGGTAAAAAACGGATCAAAGGCTCCAGACAAGCCCAGGATATTTGACAGGATGCCCAAAGAGAGCATCACGGAGAAACACATAAGGATAGCTTGACGTTGGCGGTCCAAGTAATTAGATTCTCTCTTTAGAAAAGAGAACCCTAACTGATGTATTTTAGATTTCTTTGCGTTCTTTTCTTTCATATTCATAATGGATAGATAAATCATTTCGTATTGACAGATGAGGCAGGTTTGCCCTGACTGACGAATCATTTTGCACAGACAGACGAATCGCTTTTTCTTCTTGCAAAAATAATAAAAAAGATTGGTTTTGATGTTTTTTGAGGGATGTTTTTTTATAATTCCAGAAAAATCAGCATTTTTCAGTGTACTTTTCTCCCTACCGAGAGTGGTTTTCCATTACTTTTGCATTTGAAAATTCAAATCATTTATCAATCATTTAATACTAATTACGTATGAAAAAGAATATCACTTTCAACAGTAAGCACATACAATGGTTTCTGTTTTTATGCTTAAGTTTCAGCATCACATTCTGTATGTTTCTGCTATCTTCATGCAGCGATGATGACCATGAAGAAGTAAACAATCAGGCACACTATCAGGACGTACCAGCCAGTCTGCTGACCGATGCCAAGAAACTGGAGATGGTCCGGTCCATCCAGGACTTGAAAGACGGAAGATTCTTCTATCTTGACTATACGGAGGATTACAAACTCTCTACCATATCAGGCTATAATCTTACCGACAACACCCAACTGATTGGTGCCGTATTGAAAACCCTCTGCGACAAAACACCATCCTGGCTCAAGGCAAGAGTCAAGCTGGATGCCGGCTGCAGTGCCTTTGCTGTTACGACACCAGATACTGGTGATTATCTGATGGGGCGCAACTTTGACTACTCTCACGATAATGAACCGATTGCAGCAGCCCTGGTTCGCACGGCTCCAGAAGGTGGACTGAAATCCATCAGCATGGTGGATGCCTACTGGATAGGTTACCGGCAGGATCTCTGGCATTACATTCTATATAACAAGGAACAGTTTGAGAAGTATAAGACACAAGACCTGTCCTATATCATGGCATTTCCATATCTTCTGATGGACGGCATGAACGAGGCAGGCTTTGCCGTATCCGTTCTTCATCTTGACGGCAAGCCAACCCAGCAGGCAAGCACGGGCAAGAAACTGACTACAACCCTGGCCTTACGCATGATGCTGGATCATGCGAGAACGGTAGATGAAGCTCTCAAGATTCTGGACGGATATGACCTCTGGATACCGGATAATGACGGCAACTATCATTTCTACATGGCAGATGCCACGGGCCGTTATGCCATCGTAGAATTCGTATATGACAAGGATCACCAAAGCAAGATTTACATCGACGATGAATATAAGGGTGAAGACGGAAAGACTCATTTCAAATATCCTGACGTATTGCCAAACACCCGCGAGGTGATAGAAAAGCGCTATGCCAGCAACTTCTATGTATCTGAAACCATGGCATGTTCAGATAAAGGTCCGAAACTCTCGAACCACGGCAAGACCCGCTACGACATGATGGAATTCGTCATCAAGCAGAACAGTAACCAGTTGTCAGAGGAAGGAGCCATAAATCTGCTCAATGGTGTGAGTCAGGCAGAAACTCCAGGCAATCCTACGAGCCATACCCAGTGGTCGGTGGTATACAATCTCTCCCAGCGCAAGGCAACCGTCTGCGTGAACAGAGATTACAAGAACAAGTTTACGTTCTATGCAAAATAACACATTAACTGATAAATGGACAAGATTATGAAAAAAGTAACATTATTTTTAAACAAGGCTACTTACTTGGGGATGCTTCTCATAGCTTCGCTGACTATGTTTACAGGCTGTTCGGATGATGACAAAACGTCTTCGGCGGAAAACTTTCCACCATCAGATGAAGAAACCCATTTCAACAGCGCTATAACTGGTGTTCAATATAAGGGCAATACTGTAATGCTGGGATTGGGCGAAAAGGCTGAAATGACGAAAGCCTGTGAACTCCTCTTCCCTAACAGACAAGCCACGGTTTCGGAATCAACCGACCTGCTGATTATCCCTGCTGGGGAAAAATACCAGAAGGAAGCTGAGCAAGTTATGGAGCAGGGCGGAATTGTAGCAACCTACCAGCCTTCTGATGATATTCTGCTATCGGCTACGGACGGTCAGGGGTATAGCTACAAGGTATATGAACCTAACCTGGACGAGGTATTCGTTGACAATAGCCAGGAAGCGGCTGAAACCCAATCATATACCAATCTGTTTGATAACGTGGAATGGAATCAGCCAGAACTGCAGGAAGAAGACCAGAATAATGACGGCTCCGGTGATGAGATGGCCGACCTGGATGCTGTAGACCCGGAACTTGGGGACAACGACATCTATACCTATCTGAACGGATGGGTAGCAGATATGAACAAATACGAAGAAAAGAAAGTAGAAAATTCAAATGGGGATGATGACCTCAGCAAGGATTTTACCCAGTACCATTATGGTAAGACTTTTACTTATAATGACAAAAAGGAAGTTCGCCATCTGGCATTGTCGAAACGGGATTATATCGAAGGCAGCGGAGCCATCAATGTTTCGTTTGACATCTATCAGGTTCATTGCTATGAGGGCCAGGCAGGTTCGGGCGATTACTATATAGTGAACATGTCGTCAAGCGTAAGCAATAATGACATGTACAAGGGTAGATGGTCGAACAGACACGGAGGTACGTATGTACGTATTTGCGGTTTCTACGGCAAAGCATTCGCCATGGAATGTATCCCGTTGAAATGTGAGACAAAGGATGGCAAAAAGGTATATACGGAATTGGGTACAGACGATATATTTTTTACAGCGAGCGGAACACCTAGTCCACAAACAACGATTAACCAGGTTACCTATACCTCTTCTCATACTCATGGTGTAGAAGCTGGGCTATCCGTAGCAGCAGGAGCCAAGGGAGACATCCCATATGCTGAAGCAAAATACACCATGAAGGCTGGATGGTCATGGACTCACTCCAAGACCTATACCATTAACGACATGGACATCAAGAATACGCAGAGGAAGAACATTGCAGCCTATGAGCTGGTATTCAAGAACCTGCCATATTTCAGATGGAAAAGTAAGAATGGATTTGAGGAAGGAAATTCCAACATATATAAAGCTACTGCCGAAGTGAATGCTGCATGGGCATGGTATATGCCTAAAATGGCAGACAATTCGGATGAATCGCCTATAGCCATCAGGTTTATCGCTAGGCCAACCTATGGTGCCATGAGTTTTATCTCAACAGGAGCAGATCTTCATACATTAACCTTTACAGACATAGGAAATATTAATCACATCTTCGACCTGCATCCTTTCACACGAGATCGCTATGCACCGCTTCAGTTCACAAACAATCTGAACGACAAAGTTGCCATCTCACACGTTGAGATTTACAAGAAGGGAGAACAGAAAGCTATCTGGAGCTATAAATCTACCCTGCAGAATGGTTCCAGCATTACAACTCCACCATTAAGAATAGCAGATAATTACGAGGTTGAGTTTACCACAGTAAATGGCAAAACCTATAAATACAAGAAGTACAATCAGGAATTGTCTCTCCAGTGGGATATCTCCAACATCGATTGTAACAAGATTTATGCAAAAGAAGATTTTGCCGAGAAATAATATAAAAATAGGTCTAGCAACACCGCGCTTTGCGGGGTCGCTAGACCTATCTTCTTATAGTTCTTCCTTCAATTCATTATACAAGTCCACAGGACCTAAATGCCAATATTTGGTACTTTCTGTAGACAGCTTTTTATATAGTTGTGAATGATATATACGATTGATGGCATCTGTAAGACTTATACCCTTGTCTTGCGAGAGCCAAGGAGCAAGCCATCCAATCTTCAATGGCAACAACATATAAAGATTGTCTTGTGTTATTTTTGCACTCATAACTGTATGATTTCTGATTCAACAAATTTAATGGCAAGCAGTGACTTCTCTGTATGGAAAAGATACTGGTCTACCAATTTATAAGTTTTCAACTCTTTAATGAGAGTAGGCAAACTGATGATGCCGCCTTCATAAATACTTCCATGATAAATTATGCTCATTTTCTTCTTTCGTTTATCATTTTGTCAATTTCTTCTATCAGCCACTGACCACCTTGTGTATGAAGCACTTCATAGAACTCACAGAAATGCTCAGCTATGCCATACTGTTCAAACAAATTCACTACATCTTCTGTAGACATATTCTTTGCCTTAGCATATTGTTCTATGCAGAATGACACAAATACAGCCTTGCCTTGTTTTTCTTTATCCATTATTATTCTCCTTTCTGTGGCTCAGCCACATATAGTTGATTTTACATGAGCTTTCTCTAATAAGAATACACCCTCAGCTCTATCTGTACCTTTCTAATGATCGCATAACTGTTTTATACACAGTTTGAGGAGACTGCTTATAATGCATTACGGCTGAAATTATTATGGAATCACCTTTCACTACATAATAGAGCACATTAGGGAATAGCTGCAAATGTCTAACTGTAAATTGAGAATCTGACATATCAGAATCTAATATGCCACGATTTGGATTTCTCAGCAAACTATTAACATTAGCATCGAACTTATCAAACACTTTTCTTGCTGTTAGAGAACCATATTCTGTTTCTACAAAATCTAAAACATCGTTCAATTGTCTTGAAGCAAGCAATGACCATTCTATTTCCATCCTCGTTCCGCTTTTATACGACTCATTAATTCTGAATGGGAAACGGTATTACCATTTTCATGATCCTTTAATGCCATCTCCACACTAGCTGCCAAGGCTTCACGAGGAATCTCGTTCACAAAAGCTTCTATCTCATCAGACTCAGGAACGACATAAGGATTTACCTTATCCATTGTTGTATAAAGCAATGTGATAAGCTCATTCTTGTCATCGTCACTCCAGTTTTTCACTTCATTCCAAACAGGAGTCGATGTTATATTGCTATAATCTGATAGTTTCATAATCATCTCTATTTTAAAACCTTTCTGCAAAAATACGGTAATTATCTGATAATTCAAAGAATATTCGATATTTTAACACAAAAATGTATCACAAAGTATTTGCTTATCCAGAAGAGAACAAACGAAGAATGGCGAAACCAGCAGACTGTCAGCCAACTCATTTCGCCACTTACATATTTATTTATCTCGCAAAAAGATGAATTAGTCTTCATCAGCAAACTCATTCAGAGTATATGCGCTGCTGCCATCAAAACAATGGGTACATACCTGGCACTTTGGAAGACCGATAGCCTCTACCAGCTGCTCGATGGTGTTGAACTTCAGGGAAGTCAAGCCCAACTGGCTGGCAATCTCATCTACCATTCTCTGATACTCAGGAGAACCAGTGGTAGCGTATTTCTCAAGATTCTTGTTGGCATCGCCCTCAAACTTCTCGATGATGCGACGGGTAATCAGCTCCATATCACTCTTTGAAGAAGTGAAGTTGATGAACGGACAACCATATACCAATGGAGGACATGCAATACGCATGTGGCACTCCTTCAAGCCTGCCTGGTCGAAAAGCACCTTCACATTGTCGCGAAGCTGGGTACCACGCACGATACTGTCATCGCAGAATAACACACGCTTGCCCTTCAACATCGCCTTGTTAGGAATCAGCTTCATCTTGGCTACCAGTGAACGCATGCTCTGGTTGCTAGGAGTAAAACTGCGAGGCCATGTAGGCGTATACTTGGCAATGCAGCGCTGGTAAGGCACACCCTTGCCGGCAGCATAACCCATCGCCATACCTGTACCCGAATCAGGAATACCGCTGCAGCAGTCTACCTCCACATCATCGGTCTTGGCGAGATTAAAGCCGTTGGTAAAACGCGCCTCCTCTACATTCTTGCCCTCATAGGTAGATGTTGGGAATCCGTAGTAAACCCAGAGGAAAGAGCAAACCTGCATCTTCTTATTGGCAGGACGGAGCTGCTCCATACCATCAGCTGTAATCTTCACGATTTCGCCTGGTCCTACCTCATATGCTGTTTCATAATCAAGGTTAGGGAACGAGGTGGTTTCGCTGGAAGCCGCATAAGCACCTTCCTTCTTGCCGATGATGATTGGAGTACGTCCCCAACTGTCACGCGCACAGATGATGCCATCCTCGGTAAGGATCATCATGGTGCAGGAACCTTTGATGTGATGGAAAACGTTTTCGATACCTTCTCTGAAGGTTTTACCCTGAATAATGAGCAGAGCCACCAACTCAGTAGGATTGGTACTACCCGAAGACATCTCTGCAAAGTGCATGTTCTTTTCGAGCAGAAGCTGAGTAAGTTCATCCTTGTTTACAATCTTAGCTACAGTGCAAATGGCAAAGCGGCCAAGATGAGAGTTCATGATGAGTGGCTGGGCATCTGTATCGCTAATCACGCCGATGCCCGATGTAGCTCCTTCAAACTTGTTGAGTGTAGGTTCAAACTTCGTTCTGAAGTATGAACTTTCCAGATTGTGAATAGAGCGCACGAAGCCCTTCTCACTACTGTAGGTTGCCAAACCGCCCCGGCGTGTGCCGAGATGTGAGTTGTAATCTGTGCCGTAAAAGAGATCAGCGACACAGCTTTTCTTGGAAATAGTTCCGAAAATGCCTCCCATAAGAGTATAATTCTATGTTATAATTTTGTAATATGGGTGCAAAGATAAATAAAAATCAGAAAATATGCAAGTCTTTTTGCTTTTTTTCTATAAAAACATGATAATACAGATCATATACTACCCTATTTCTGGTAGTAGAAACGGCTACTGAAACGAAAAGCGCTCCGGCAATAATTACCGGAGCGCCATGATATGATTTCCTATGAAATTAATCCAACTTCAGGCTCTTCTTGATAGCCTCGATCTTATCCATTGCAGCAGCTGTGCAGCGGTTGTAGCAGCCAGCGCACTTGAATGAAGGATCCTTAACCTCAATATAGAACTTAATCTTAGGCTCTGTACCTGATGGACGGACACTTACCTTGGTGTTGTCATCGCAGAACCACTGGAGTACATTGCTTGTAGCAGGCATATCGAGCTTCTCTACGCTGCCGTCAGCATGCTTAACCTCCAGACTCTGGTAGTCCTTCCAGGTTACCACCTTGCTGCCACCCAACTCCTGTGGAGGGTTGGCACGGAAGTCTGCCATCATCTGCTTAATCTCGTCAGCACCAGTCTTACCTGGACGAACTACGTTTACAGTAAACTCCTTGCTGAAGCCATACTCTGCATAAATCTGCATCAGGAGATCGTAGAGAGTCTTGCCCTGATCCTTAGCCCATGCTGCAATCTCGCAAATCAGACAGATAGATGCAGGAGCATCCTTGTCACGTACCTTATCGTATGGCAAGAAACCGAAACTCTCCTCACCACCACCGATGTACTGCTGCTTGCCCTCAGAGATAGCAATCTCGCGTGCAATCCACTTGAAACCAGTGTAGCAGTCGCGCAACTCTACGTTGTTCTTCTTGGCAATCTCAGCGATAACTTCTGTTGTTACGATGGTCTTTACGAGGAAGTCTGTTGGCTGCAACTTGCCCAACTTCTTCTTGTTCTCGATGATGTAGTAGCAGAACATCATGGCTGTCTGGTTACCATTAATAATCATCCACTCGCCCTTGTCGTCGCGGCAAACGATAGCCAGGCGGTCAGCATCTGGGTCAGTAGCAACCACGAGGTCAGCGTTCAACTTAGTACCGAGCTTCATACCGAGGGTCATAGCCTCTGCATTCTCTGGGTTTGGAGAAACTACTGTTGGGAAGTTACCATCTACTACCATCTGCTCAGGAACTACATTGATGTTCTGGAAGCCCCAAGAACGCAGACAGAGAGGAACGATGACACGACCTGTACCATGCATAGCTGAATAAACGATGTTGAGGTCTTTCTGACGGTTGATGACATCCTGGTCAATCATGGCAGAATGAACGGCTGTCATGTAGTCGTAATCCATCTCACCACCGATAATCTTGATTTTATCCCAGTTAGCCTCAAACTTCACCTGGTCGATAGTAACCTTGTTAACCTCCTCGATGATACCTGTATCGTGTGGAGCCAGAACCTGAGCACCGTCGCTCCAGTAAGCCTTGTAACCGTTGTACTCCTTAGGGTTGTGAGAAGCTGTTACGTTGACACCAGCCTTTGCACCGAGTTCGCGGATAGCGAAAGAAATCTCTGGTGTAGGACGGAGGCTCTCGAAGAGATAAGCCTTGATGCCATTGGCAGAGAAGATGGCAGCTACGGTTTCAGCGAAGAGACGGGAATTGTTACGGCAGTCGTGACCTACCACTACAGAAAGGTTCTCCTCACCTGGGAAAGCCTTGAGGATGTAGTTAGCAAAGCCCTGAGTAGCCATACCAACGATATACTTGTTCATGCGGTTGGTACCTGCGCCCATGATACCGCGCAAACCACCAGTACCGAACTCCAAGTTCTGATAGAATGCATCAACGAGGGCTGACTTGTCCTCTGCGTCGAGCATTGCCTTTACTTCCTTACGGGTTTCTTCGTCAAAAGCAGGTGTGAGCCACTGCTGTGCTCTTTCTTCACACTGCTTGATCAATTCTGCGTTATTAGCCATAGTTTGATTATATTATGTTATTAATTAATTCTTATCGAGAATGATGTGCACGAAAACAATGCATAATTTCTCTATTTGCGTACAAAGTTATATAAAATATTTGATAAACCAAACATGTTTGAAGTTTTTTTTGTATTTTTGCACTTTGAAATGGTATTGAAAATAGAATAAGGCTATTATTTAGCAATATTGTATTGGTAAGATAGCAAAAGTTGAATGAACAAAATATAAAAACAATAGAATATGGAAGTATATTACACGGGCGTCATCATCGCCGTATCCACTTTTTTAATAATAGGTATCTTTCACCCTATCGTCATGAAGACGGAATATTATACGGGCACCCGCTATTGGTGGGTTTTCCTCGTTGCGGGCATCATCTGCATAGGAGCTGCCTTCCTGGTTGCCAACGTGCTCTTCTCTGCCATACTGGGCGTAGTAGGTGCTTCATGCCTATGGAGCATAGGTGAACTCTTCGAACAGAGACAACGCTGCGAGAAAGGCTGGTTCCCGAAGAATCCGAAAAGAATAGGAACAGGATATTACAGGGACGAAGCGAAGTGAAGAACGAAGAAACAACGTTCGACGGACGAAGTGAAAGTCAATTCAAGTATAAAGTGTATAGGAAGAAAACGCCAACGAAATGAAGACAGAACTCATTCTGGTCGGAAAGACCGTAAACAAGCATTTCATTGCGGGCATCAAGGATTATGCTGAACGCATCACCCATTACATGCCTTTCAACATAACAACCATTCCTGAACTCAAGAATACCAAGAGTCTCAGCGAACAGCAGCAGAAGGAACGGGAAGGAGAACTGATTCTGAAACTCCTCCAGCCTTCGGATACCGTGGTGCTGATGGATGAACATGGACAGGAATTCCGAAGCATCGAATTTGCCAAATGGATAGAGCGCAAGCAGGCTACTGCCCGCAGGCTCGTCTTTGTCATCGGCGGTCCTTACGGCTTTTCACAGTCTGTCTACGACCGCGCCAACGAGAAGATCTCCCTCTCCAAGATGACCTTCTCGCATCAGATGGTGCGCCTTATCTTTACCGAGGCGCTCTATCGCGCATGTACTATTATAAAAGGTGAGCCTTACCACCATGAATAAAGGTAAAAGGGTAAAAGGGTAAAAAGGTAAAAAGAGCCTTTCCCCCTTGCGCCCCCGTCCCCAGCGATTCCATCGCTGGTCCCCTAATCTTAAAAGAAAAAAGAATATGCCAAAAGATAAATATATAGAAATAAAAGGGGCAAGAGCCAACAACCTCAAGAATATCGATGTGAAGATACCTCAGGGCAAGTTTGTTGCCATTACGGGTGTCTCCGGATCGGGAAAATCATCGTTGGCTTTTGATACCTTATATGCTGAGGGCCAGCGCCGCTATGTGGAGTCGCTCTCTTCATACGCTCGCCAGTTTCTGGGACGTATGAGCAAACCGGAATGTGACTTCATCAAGGGATTGCCACCTGCCATCGCCATCGAACAGAAGGTGATTTCGCGCAACCCACGCTCTACCGTGGGCACCAACACCGAAATCTACGAATACCTGCGACTGCTCTACGCACGCATCGGAAAAACCTATTCGCCTATCAGCGGACAGGAGGTGAAACGCCATACTACCGAAGATGTACTCGCCTGCACACGACAGTATTCCAAGGGCACCAGGTTTGTCATCCTCGCCCCTATCCACGTCATCGAAGGGCGCAGTCTGGGCAAACAGCTGGAGATGTATAACCAGGAAGGTTACGCGCGTATATATATAAAAGGTGAATTCGTGCGCATAGAAGACTTCATGGAGCAGGCTGACAAGGATCTGCTGGAAGTAAGCGGCGACAAACTGAGAAAGAGAATGCAGCAGAAGGATGAAGAAATCTTCCTGGTCATCGACCGTGCTTCGGTAAGCGATGAGAAGGATGACATCAGCCGACTGATGGATTCTGCCGAAACAGCCTTCTATGAGGGAGATGGAGCCTGCCGCCTCGTCTTCCTGCCAAGCAATATCTGCTATGACTTCTCTACCCGGTTCGAAGCTGACGGCATGCAGTTTGAAGAGCCTACCGACAATATGTTTGCCTTCAACTCCCCTCTCGGAGCCTGCCCTACCTGCGAAGGTTTCGGCAGCGTGATAGGCATCGATGAGAAACTCGTCATTCCGAACACTTCGATGAGCGTCTATGACGGATGTGTGGTTTGCTGGCGAGGCGAAAAGATGGGTATGTGGCTCAAGGAATTCATCCGCAGAGCTGCAGAATACGACTTCCCTATCTTCAAGCCTTATTTCGAACTGACTCAGCAGCAGAAGGACTGGCTGTGGCACGGTCTACCTGGCGAGAAGAAACGTAAACAGCAGGAAAGGGTGAGCATCGACGATTTCTTCAGAATGGTAAAGGAGAACCAGTACAAGATACAATACCGCGTGATGCTGAGCCGATTCCGTGGAAAGACGATTTGTCCTGACTGCCATGGTACCCGACTCAAGAAGGAAGCCAACTATGTGAAGATTGGCGGAAAGAGCATCACCGAACTGGTTGAGATGTCGATTGTAAACCTGAGCGAATGGTTCAAGAAACTGGAACTCTCGGAGCATGAGAAGGAAATCAGCAAGCGTCTGCTCACCGAAATCACCCACCGCCTGCAGTTCCTCCTGGATGTTGGTCTGGGGTATCTTACGCTCAACCGACTCTCCAACACCCTCTCCGGCGGTGAGAGTCAGCGCATCAACCTGACCACCAACCTGGGATCATCGCTCGTGGGTAGCGTATATATCCTCGATGAACCTAGTATCGGACTCCATAGCCGCGATACTGCCCGACTGATTAAGGTGCTGAAAGAACTACAGCAACTGGGCAATACGGTGGTTGTGGTAGAACACGACGAAGAGATTATGCGGGCAGCCGACTATCTCATCGATATCGGTCCCGATGCCGGCAGACTGGGCGGAAGAGTGGTCTACGCCGGTCCGTCATCAGAATATTCAACCACCGATAAGGCTGAACAGGAAAAGCTGCTGGCTGAATATCCGGAGAGTTATACCATCAAATACCTTACCCACAACGAGGAGATAAAGGTGCCAACGAGCCACCGTGCCTGGAACCAGTATATCGAAATCAAGGGAGCCCGGATGAACAATCTGCGCGGCATCGACGTTAAGATACCGCTCAATGTATTCACCTGTGTAACCGGTGTATCAGGCTCAGGCAAGAGTTCGCTCATCAAGGGAATCCTCTATCCTGCCATGCGTCGCCGTCTGGACCTCGTAGCAGATGCACCAGGCGAATATGCATCGATGGAAGGCGACTGGAAGAGCATCCATCATGTAGAGTTTGTTGACCAGAACCCTATCGGAAAGAGTACCCGCAGCAACCCTGCCACCTATCTGAAGGCGTACGATGCGATACGTGCCCTCTTTGCCAACCAGCCACTGGCTAAGCAGATGGGATTCACGCCGCAGTACTTCTCTTTCAATACTGAAGGCGGAAGATGCGAGGAATGTAAGGGTGCGGGATATGTTACCATCGAGATGCAGTTTATGGCAGACCTCACGCTGACCTGCGAGGCTTGTAAGGGCAAGCGTTTCAAGCACGACATCCTGGAGGTACGCTATGGCGGAAAAGACGTCAATGATGTGCTGAACATGACGGTAAACGAGGCCATCGAGTTCTTCAGCGATGAAAAGCTGCAGCGCAACGAGGGTGACTTTGACAACTGCCGCATCATCGTAAACCGCCTGAAACCGCTACAGGATGTAGGTCTGGGTTATATCAAACTCGGTCAGAATTCAAGTTCGCTTTCGGGTGGTGAGAATCAGCGTGTAAAGCTCGCCTTCTTCATAGGTAAGGAGGAACAGGAGCCTACGCTCTTCATCTTCGACGAGCCTACCACGGGTCTTCACTTCCACGACATCAAGCGCCTGCTCCATGCCTTCAATGCCCTGATAGAAAGGGGCCATTCGCTGGTAGTGATTGAGCACAATCTGGATGTCATCAAGTGTGCCGACTATATCATCGACCTCGGTCCGGAAGGCGGCGATAAAGGCGGCAATCTCGTTGTAGCCGGAACTCCGGAAGAAGTAGCAGCCTGCAAGGCAAGCCTTACCGGAAAGTTCTTGCTGTTAGGCGTTTAAGGAGAAGCTCGAGTCCGTTAGGCGTTCCTGCGGACCATAACGCCTAGCGGACCATAACGCCTAACGGACTTGCGAAACGTCGAAAAAAAATACGATATCAGTGGAATCCGACAACCGCCGGATTCCACTTTTTAATTTAAAAATCCAATTCAAAAGTATTATTTATTAAAAAAGTAGCCATCATCGAAGGCTGCTTCGATAAGTCGTTGCTTTACTCGGGCGTATTCTGCCGAGTCTTCGATAAAGTACCGAAGAGCAGAAACAATCCTCACATAAACACTGAGCCGATAATCGCCCTTACCCTTTTAGATTGCAAAAATGTTTTCCTTATGCATCCCAGCATAAAACATCAGATCAGAACCAGATACATGATGGTTCTTCATCTCTTCACTCAGAACAACACCGAAACGGCTGTTGTCTGTAATAAAATTTTTAATTTCCATTTTTAAAAATTTTAAAATTATATAAATATTTATTTACGAGTTCCCGCTACGGGAACTCTTTTTAATTTTCTTTTTCCTATCTTTGCAGAAGATTTATAATAGAACGAATAACCGATACGTATATTGTATCAAGATCTAACAATTTTAAGAGAATATGAACATCAGTACATTCAGCAATATGGCCAGCAAGATTCCTTCACCTGGCCAGTTGGAAGGCCTGGTAACCTTCATGAAGGAAGATGAGAAACTCAGGTTTTTCACCGAGTCTTACCGGAAAACGGGGGATAAGTCGTACAAGCACGATGCACCCCTCTTCGCCGTAGCCTGCATCTTCGAAGGCGGAAAAGGCAAGGACAACATCCGGAGCCTCACACATCTGTCGCTGGTAGACTTCGACCACATCACAGAAAAACCGGATGACGGCACCCTGCACTCGCTCAAGGAGAGAATCTGCCACGATGCCCACACCCTGCTCTGCTACGTTACCATGAGCGGCAACGGACTGCGCGTCATCTACCGCTACGAAGGCGAGGATTATCCCGCCGCCTTCGCCATGGGAAACGACTACTACGCGCATCTCATCGGCAAGGAAAGCGATCCGCTCTGCAAGAACATCACAAGGCTCAGCGGACTCGCCTACGACCCCGAAGTCTATTTCAATCCTGAAGCCACAGCCTTCAGCGCCGAGGAAATCAGCCATTTCCATTCAGCTACGCTCAAGACCGCCCAGAAGAAAAAGAAACAGGAACGCATCGCCGACTACTATGAGAACATCGTCAAACCCAAGTTGGAAAACGAAAAGATAAAGTACGAACCCGGCAACCACAACCAGTATGTGATGCGGGTGGGCTACATGATGGCTAAGAAACGGTACGACAGGAAAGAAGCCACCCAGTGGGCTATCAGGCAGTTTCCCGAATACGACAGTGTAGAACAGGTGTTCAAGTCGTGCTACGACAACACCACTCACCCACAGAAGGCGAAGGCTGAAACCGGAAAGATTCCCTATGCCACCGTAGATGAAATCAAAGACTACCTCGACGGGCATATCAAACTCCGCTTCAACCTCATCACCCTGCGCTACGAGTATCAGAAGGAGAAATGGCGAATCCTCCAGGACCGCGATCTGAATACACTATGGAGCAACATGTCGCTAACCGCAAGGGTGAGCAAGAGCGACATGATCAATGTCATCGAGAGCGACTATAGCCCGCCCTACAATCCCTTCACCGATTATCTGGAGCATCTCCCACCCTGGCAGGAAGGCGACAAGGACTATATTGCCGAACTCGCTGCCACGGTAAAGATGAAGGGAGACCCCGTGATGCCCTTCAGTGAAGCCCTCAGGAAATGGCTCGTGGCGATGATAGCAGGATGGATAGACGAAGGTGCCGTCAACAATGTCATCCTGGTGTTCATCGGCAGACAGGGCGCCTATAAGACCACCTGGTTCAACTATCTCCTGCCGCCGGAACTGAAGCAATACTTCTATACGAAGGCGAATGCCAGGCGCATGACGAAGGATGATATCATCGCCCTTTCGCAGTATGCACTCATCTGTTATGAAGAGCTCGACACGATGAGTCCGTCGGAACTGAACCAGCTGAAGGCTGTGGTAACGATGCAGTATACCAACGAAAGAGCGGCATACGGCCATTATGCCGAGCAGCGCAAGCATATCAACACCTTCTGCGGCACGGGCAACAATCCCGAGTTTTTGAGCGACCCTACCGGTAACCGTCGCTGGCTGCCCTACGAGATAGAGAGCATCCTCTCGCCCCGTGAGCATCCGTTCAATTACGAAGGCATCTACGCCCAGGCTTACGCCCTCTACAAGAGTGATTTCCGCTACTGGTTCACCGATGAGGAGATAGAACAGCAGAACCGGCACAACCGCGCTTTTGAGGCGCCTAGACTAGAACAGGAACTTGTGGATCTCTACTTCCGAAAGCCAACGGAGGCGGAGACAGGGGAGTTCGTGTCCATAGCCAGAGCGATGCAGATCATCAGTTGCAACATCTCCCAGAAGCTGAACAGTTCGAAACTGGGCAAGGCTTTCAATGATCTCGGATTCGAAAAGATGCGCACCAAGCACAGCCGTGGTTACAGGGCAATCGTCCGTACAGCCGAGGAAATCAAGGCTTATCAGGTATCCGTCTGCATCAACTCGCAGCAATGCGATGATGATGTCCCCTTCTAGCCGTTCCTCCAAACCTTCGGTTCCATCCGATTCAGGGTGACAGGTGACACGGTGACACGAGTTTTTCAACATTTCGCCTCGCACGCGGGCAGGCAGGAACTTTCGGCCTGATTTTTCCTGCCTGCCCGCGCGAGAGTAAATCTTCTGAATTCCCTGTCACCCCTGTCACCTGTCACCCAGAAGCCAGTTACTTCCGAAACGGAAACCAAGGACTTACGGTACAAAAGTCAGAGACTTACGATGCAAAAGTCAGTAGCTTATGAACCGCATCCTCATTCATTAACCCTCATAAAAATCAAACAAAACTATGGATTTAAGAAGTTATACCAAGCAAGAGCTAGCTCTTCTGTATTTTCCCGATGCTACTCCAGCGGTAGCCAGTGCTCACCTGATGCGATGGATCCAGCGCATCCCCGACCTTCTCCAGAAGCTCGCCGCCACCGGTTACGGCAAGAACTGCAAGGAGTTCACCCCGATGCAAGTCTCCTACATCCTCTACTTCCTCGGTGAGCCCTAACCCTGTTCCCTCCACCGGACGTAAAGATACGCAACCCCGCTAGGCGTTCCAGAGATCCGCAGGAACGCCTAACGGGCCCTAACACCTAGCGGGCTTGCGTTTCTCCCTAACGCCTAGCGGACTTTCAAATCAGTATTACGGACTTATACCACAGCACCTTCTGCACTGTTAGAGCGTGTGGAGTTTACTTGCAAAAGTTCAGTGGGCTTATAAACTCCAGAAAAAAAGAATCTATGAAAAAGTATGATAAAACATGAGCAAGTATGAGCAACTGTGAGTTGACACCTCACCGATTTCGTATCTTTGCATTGTGGTTCAGAGATAACATCTCATACCACCAAGAGGCAATGCGCAGCGCCCCCTACACACAAACACAATTTATTAACCTTAAAAATGAAGACACTATGATTCTGTACACATTGAAGAAGTATGTCAACGAGAAGTTGAGCGCCGCTTACGGCAAGTTTTTCGCCTACCCTGTAGTCACCCAGACCTATGGTCTTGATGAACTCGCAGAGCACATGTCAAAGCACAACACCCCGTTCTCAAAGGGAGCCATCATGGGAATGCTCACCGACATGGTGAGCTGCGTAAGAGAACTGGTTCTGCAGGGTATCGCCGTGAAGATTCCAGACCTCGCCATCTTCAGCATCGGCATCAAGAACAAGGAAGGTGCTGTCTCCGAGAAGGAGTTCACCATCACCAAGAACATTGCCGGACTGAAGCTCCGTGCACGTGGCACCGGCGAGTTCAAAGCTTCCAGTCTGAACCTCGATGCATCCCTGAAAAAGGCTACTGCCGTAACAGGCGATGTAATCCCTCCGGATGACGGCAAGGACAACACTGGCGATACCACCCAGGGTGGAGGGACAAACCAGGGAGGTGATTCAACACAGACTGGCGGATCCGACAACACCGAGAGCGGCGGCTCTGATGGTGGCGGCAACATGGGCTAACCCATCCGCCAGCAGATGAAGAAAGAAGGTTTTAGGCAGGATGCAGTCCGGGATTCGGCTATAGCACCCACGGCTATTCATCAATATAGCAAGCAGCATTGAAACACGCGCTATCAAGCCCATCTGCTCATCCTGTCAGCCTTCCTTCACAAAAGTATCGCCCGGATATAGGAAATCCGAGCCCCCAATCCATTTATTAACCTTAAATCAAATGAAAATGAAAAGAGAAACACTCAAGAAAATTCTGAATTTCGTCATTACCGTTCTCACCGCCGTAGCCTCTGCCTTTTGTGTGCAGAGCTGCCAGTAGTATCAACCCTTTAAAGATTCAGTACCATGAAAAACACAAGAAAAATCTCACTTATTGTCATCCACTGTTCTGCCACACGCGTCACGCAGGACTTCACCTTCGAAAAGCTCGAAGCCTGTCATTTAGCCCGCGGTTTCCACGGCATCGGTTATCACTATTACATCACGAAAGACGGCGTCATCTACCCCGGACGTCCCGAGTCAGAAATCGGCGCCCACGCCCGCCATTTCAATGCACACAGTATCGGCATCTGTTACGAAGGCGGTCTCGACGCCGACGGCAATCCGGCAGATACCCGTACGAAGGCTCAGAAGCAGTCTCTCCAGAATCTCCTGACGAGTCTGTGCGTAGACTATCCCGAAGCCGAAATCCTAGGTCATCGTGATCTCCCGAACGTCCACAAGTCCTGTCCCTGCTTCAGTGTCCAGGCTTGGCTGAATGAAATCAAATTCCACATTTAGCTCCCTATTCAGTTAATATTATTCATACATATTATTTTTTCTACTCTCTCCCCCAATCTTAAGTGATTAAGGTTGGGGGACTTTTGTTCAGGAATCTGCAAACTTCTTCATAATGAGGAGTATTGCGCCCCCGCTTTTCCACTGAAAAGAAGGCTGTAACATGAAATATAAGGCATAATTGTTTTAAATAATGTAAAAAAGTAACGTAATACTAAACTTTATATGTACTTTTGCATCGTATTATATAAAAATAAGAAACAAATTAAAGAGAAAATATATAAAAAGAAGAAAGGATATGAAGATGAAAAGAATCATATTGACACTCACAATGCTGGTGGCTCTTGTAGCTACAGCATCTGCTCAGGCAGAGATTAAGTTCGACAAACTGATACACAACTTCGGTTCGTTCGAAGAGTCAAATCCGGTACAGAAGGCAACCTTTACCTTCACCAATGTGGGCAACAAGCCTTTGATTATCAACCAGGCTATTGCCAGCTGCGGCTGCACCGTACCTTCTTATACCAAGAAGCCTGTCGCTCCAGGCGAGAAGGGACAGATTAGTGTTACCTATAACGGCAAGGGCATGTTCCCTGGTCATTTCAAGAAGAGCATCACCATCCGTTCTAACGGCAATGTAGAAATGTCACGTCTCTATATAGAAGGTGTTATGACAGAAAAGAAATAATCTAGCTCAATACATATTAAAAGTAAGCATGATTTTCTATTTCTCCGGAACAGGAAATACCAAGTGGGCAGCAGCCAGACTGGCAGCGGCTACACACGAAGACTTGATTCCTATCGCCCCTTATATGCGGGATGATGACTCAAGCCACAATATAGCCGAGCCGTTTATTCTGAAAGAGAATGAACGGCTCGGATTCGTTTTCCCCGTACATGGCTGGAGGGTTCCACGCCTTGTAAGGGAGTTTATCAGGAAGATGAAGATACTGAGAGAAACTTCTGATGCTACTGCTGAAGGTAATAAGGAGATGTCCAAGAAGCATCCCTTCGCCTATTGCGTCTGTACTGCAGGCGACAGCATCGGACTCACCATCGAAAACCTCAACGATACGATTGCGCTGAATGCATCGCTTCAGGCATTGGGCATCACGGAGGTTTCTGCTTCCTACTCACTCATCATGCCGGAATCTTATGTAGGACTTCCTTTCATGGATGTTGATCCGAAGGAGCGCGAAGTTCGTAAGAAATCGAAATCGGCACAGGAACTGGCGGTTATCTGCGAAGAAGTATTTGACAGGAAAGAGGGCGTGAACCGTCTGGTAAAAGGTCCTATCCCTTGGTTCTTCACCAAGGTTGTGGGCGGTTTCTTCGAGAAGGTGCTCATCACCGACAAGCGGTTCCATGTAGAGAAAGACAAGTGTGTGAAGTGTGGCATCTGTGCCAACGTCTGTCCTGTAGGCGATATCAAGGGCGGTCATGGAGAATACCCGGAATGGCTGCATCACAAGGATTGCCTCACCTGCTTTACCTGCTATCACCATTGTCCGCATCATGCCATCGAGTTTGGACGCCAGACTCAGAAGAAAGGACAATACTTTTATAAATAATCCCCCATCTACCCTAACTGTTTATGAAGAAGACAATCATCTCTCTGGCACTCGCCTTCCTGGGCATCGCCAATCTCTATGCCGTAAAGGCTAAACCGGGCATCGCCAAGATTATGCTGGCTGACGGAACCGTAGCATGTGCTACCCTGCATGGTGACGAAACCTTCCACTACTACATGCTGCTGGACGGTACGCCCCTGCGGGAAACCCAAGACGGAAAATACGAAAAGATAACTGTCGAAGAGCTGAACACCCGAAAGACCCGTGCTTTCTCTTCAGAGAATCTTACAAGAGCATCAGAAATTGGAACCGTGAGACCAAGCTATTTCCCTCATAAGGGAAGTCCGAAGGCATTGGTACTCCTGGTGCAGTTTCAGGATGTGAAGTTCAAGAGTAAGGATCCGGTTGCAACATTCAACCATTACCTCAACGGAAAAAAGGGAGAAGCTATGCCTGAGGCTGATAAAGAAGTGTTTATCACCGACACGACTTACTGCCAGAACTACGGCAGCGTACAGCAGTATTTCGCTGACATGAGCGATAACCAGTTTATACCACAGTTTGATGTAGTGGGTCCTGTTACGGTAAGCAAGAATTCTGCTTATTATGGCAAGAACGGACGTGACGACGGAAGTGACACCAACTATCCTCAGATGATTAAGGAAGCCTGCTAACAGGTAGACTACAAGGTTAACTTTGCCGATTACGACAGCGATGGTGACGGATATGTAGACCTGGTATATGTAATCTATGCCGGCTATTCTGAAAGCATCTCAGGTAATTCAGGCGATTGTCTCTGGCCGAAATCGGGTACCGTAGGAGGACTGGGAACCTATGACGGAAAATACGTATGCCGGTTCGGCATTAACAACGAGCTGAACAATACGCCTGCAGATACCCAAGACGGCAAATACTTCATCAATGGTATCGGTCTCTTCTGCCATGAATTTTCGCATACCCTCGGTTTGCCTGACATCTATCCTACCAATGGTATCACAGAGCACAACCAGAGTCCTGAATATTGGGACGTCATGGATACGGGCAATTATCAGGCTGACGGCTACCAGCCTATCCCTTATTCACCATGGGAGAAGAGCATCGTAGGATGGAAACAGCCTACCCTCCTTTCGGATACCGAGGCGCAACAGCTGAAGCTGGAACCATACGACAAGGCATCGGATGCATACAAGATTATAGCCAACAGCCAGGGCGAATACCTGCTGCTGCAGAATATCAGAAACGAGGGATGGTACAAGGAGGCTTTTGGTTACGGATTGCTGGTATGGCGCATCGACTACGATGACAAGACTTCGGTTAATCTGGGGGATAATCCCAACAATACGCTAGGTAAGCCAAGGGTAATGATTGTTCCTGCAGACGGAATGGTATACAACAGCTATAATAGAACTGTCAGCGACAATGATATTATAACAAGTCTCCAGAACGACCCGTTCCCAACCTACAAGGCAGGCTCTGCTACAGAGTACGAGGTGAACAGTCTGACCAGTATCACCCTGAACAACAGTGTTGATACGAGTCATCCGCTCTACAACATCACAAAGGATGAAGCAACCGGTCTGGTAACCTTCGATTATCTCAAGAACTTCTCTCCTACCGGAATCTCTTCGGTCATCATCGGCAAAAACAGACCGACAGCCTATTTTGACCTGGAAGGCAGAAAAGTTTCCGTTCCACAAAAGGGCAAGATTTACATCACCAGCAAGGGACAGAAGATAGTATACTAATAAACAATGAGGGTGTGTCATGGTTTATGACACACCCTCTTATTGTTTTAATATATTCTAGGACCGAAGATGGTGGTACCTACACGAACCATCGTGCTGCCGTGCTTGACGGCAATATGATAATCGTGACTCATACCCCAACTGCGCTCGCAGAAAGCATCATCATCGGCAAAGTATCTGGCCTTTACCTCATCGAAGAACCGGGCAGCCTCATCAAACTCCTGAGCAATCTGCTGCTCATCGTCTGTATTGGATGCCATCATCATGATGCCACAAATCTGCACATGCTTCATCTCCCGCCATTCGCCTGCCTCAAGGAGTTCGCGGCAAGCATCAAGAGAAAGACCCGATTTGGTATCTTCCTCAGCCAGATGAAGTTCCAGAAGAACCTTCACCACACGATTGTGCTTGGCAGCCTGCTTCTCAATCTCCTTGAGAAGTTTCAGACTGTCTACCGATTCAATCATCGAGATATAAGGTGCGATATACTTCACCTTATTGGTCTGCAGATGACCGATGAAATGCCACTCGATGTCCTCAGGCAGCGAAGCCACCTTCATGGCGAGTTCCTGTTCGTGACTCTCGCCGAAGATACGCTGTCCTTCAGCATAAGCCTCCTCGATATACTCGTTGGGATGGAACTTGCTGATGGCAACGAGACGAACACCGGCAGGCAAGCTGCCCAGCACCTCATGGAGATTTCCTTTTACATCATACATAGTTCAATTATTTTTGCTCCTCGTATTCAGGCACATCATTCTTCTCCTCTTTCTTCTCGTTAGGGGCATGGTGCTCGAATACATCCATCAGTTTGGTTTCGTTCAAACCAACCACATCATAATCAATCATGGTCTTGCCCATCACCTCATCAATATAACGGAGGGCACGGGCGAGAGACTTAGCCTGAACAAGATAGGTAACATTGCTGCGCTTCTCCTTCTCACTCTTCTCATCAATCGTGATGAACTGGAGTTTAGCCTTATACCACTTATCATCATCATCGATATCGCTGAAGAAGATTTCGCCGTAGCAAGCCTTGCCGATACCGCTCACCTTCAACTCGCCGCTCACATAAACCGACATCTCATCGATGATAGCGCTCTCAGCCTCGGTAAAGCTCAATGCATCTACAACGTATGCTTCAGAAACAACCTTCTCTGAGCCATCCTCCATTGTCTTCTGATATTTCACTTTGGTCTCAAACCATGTACTTGTTCTACTTCTCATAATTTTCTTCTTACTTATTTTATTAGTATAATCTTATAACGTTTCTTGAAATTAAGTGCAAAGTTATAAAAAAGAAAGCAAAGAGCGACATATTTAAAGAGTTTTTAATCAAAAAATAAAATTTAACCGAAAGTTATTCTCAATTCTCATCTAATTTTCTTATCTTTGCAGCCGATTAGCGTAAATTGAAAAGACCGGCAGGTCATAGAATTCAATTTTCGACACGGATAATTAATAGAAAGAAACAATATTTTAAGATGCCAGAAATATCTGTACGCGGTCTTGAAATGCCAGAGTCACCTATCAGAAAGTTGGCTCCTTTGGCTGCCGCAGCAAAGAAACGTGGAGTAAAGGTATATCACCTCAACATCGGTCAGCCTGACCTTCCAACTCCTCAATGTGGTCTAGATGCCCTGAAGCATATAGACCGCACGGTCTTGGAGTATTCTCCAAGTCAGGGCTATCTCAGCTATCGCGAGAGGCTTGTAGATTACTATAAGAAATATAACATCAACGTAACTGCCGATGATATCATCATCACATCGGGAGGCTCTGAGGCTGTACTCTTCTCTTTCATGAGCTGCCTCAACCCTGGCGACGAGATTATCGTACCAGAACCTGCTTACGCTAACTATATGGCGTTTGCCATCTCTGCGGGTGCCAAAATCCGTACCATTGCCACAACGATAGAAGAAGGTTTCTCCCTGCCTAAGGTAGAGAAGTTTGAGGAGCTTATCAATGAGCGCACACGTGCCATCCTGATTTGTAATCCTAACAACCCTACGGGCTATCTCTATACCCGCAGAGAGATGAATCAGATTCGTGACCTGGTGAAGAAGTACGACCTCTATCTCTTCTCTGATGAGGTTTACCGTGAGTATATCTATACAGGCAGTCCTTATATCAGTGCGATGCACCTGGAAGGCATCGAGCAGAACACGGTTCTCATCGATTCTGTTTCGAAGCGTTACAGCGAGTGCGGTATCCGTGTAGGTGCCCTCATCACCAAGAATGCAGAAATACGCAAGGCGGTGATGAAGTTCTGCCAGGCCCGTCTCTCTCCTCCACTGATTGGTCAGATTGTAGCCGAAGCTTCTCTGGATGCTCCTGAAGAGTACTACCGCGACGTATACGATGAGTATGTAGAGCGCCGTAAGTGCCTGATAGACGGCTTGAACCGTATTCCGGGCGTATACTCTCCTATTCCTATGGGAGCCTTCTACACCGTAGCCAAACTGCCTATCGATGATTCCGACAAGTTCTGCCGCTGGTGTCTGGAGGAATTCAACTATGAGGGCGAAACCATCATGATGGCTCCAGCCTCTGGTTTCTATACGACTCCTGGAGCCGGTCGCAATCAGGTTCGTGTAGCTTACGTCTTGAAGAAACACGACTTGGAGCGTGCCCTGGTGGTTCTGGGTAAGGCACTTGAGGCTTATCCGGGAAGAGTGGAAGACGAAGGACTGTAAGAAAGTGAAGAACGAAAAGTGAAGAGTGAAGAATTCAATAGTCTAAGCTAATCATAAAGTTCAAAGTTCAAAATTCAAAGTAAATATGAATTTTCCTCTATTTATAGCAAAGAGATTATATAGCGATCAGGGCGATAAACGTAAAGTTTCTCGCCCTGCTATTCATATAGCCACTGCAGGTGTTGCTATCGGACTCGCCATTATGATTATGTCGGTATGCGTTGTGCTCGGATTCAAGCATACCATACGCGACAAGGTGATAGGATTCGGAAGCCATATACAGGTGGCAGACTTCATGACGCTGCAGCAGCAAAACCAGTATCCGGTGGTTATGAACGACTCGATGGTCAACGTACTGAAAAAGATACCTGGCGTAAAACATGTGCAGAAATTTGCCATGAAAGAGGGAATCCTGAAGACAGACAGCGATTTTCTGGGCGTCATGTTCAAAGGTGTAGGACCTGATTTCGATTCTACCTTCATCCATCAGAACATGATTGAAGGCAGCATCCCTAAGTTTGATGACAAGGCGAGCCATAACCAGATTCTCATCTCCCAGCTGATGGCCGATAAACTGAAACTGAAGACGGGAGAACGCATCTTCGCCTATTTTATTGATGACAACGGAGTGCGTATGCGCCGCTTCACCATCAAGGGTATCTATCAGACCAACTTGAAGAAGTATGATGAGGTGATGGCTTACACCGACCTCTATACTGCCGTGAAGCTGAACGGATGGGAAGAAGACCAGGCGAGCGGTGCAGAACTGACCGTTAACGACTTCAACAAACTCAACGAGACAGAAGACTATATCATAAATAAGGTGAACCGCACGGTAGACCACTATGGCGAAACCTACAGCAGTTCTACCATCAAGGACCTGAATCCAAACATCTTCCAGTGGTTGAATCTGATGGATCTGAATGTCTGGATTATTCTCGGTCTGATGCTGATAGTAGCCGGCGTCACCATGATCAGCGGCCTGCTTATCATCATTCTGGAACGAACCTCCATGATTGGCGTGATGAAGGCATTGGGTGCCCGCAACAAGACCATCCGCCACACCTTCCTGTGGTTTGCCGTCTTCATCATCGGCAAGGGTATGCTTCTAGGCAACATCATCGCCCTCGGCATTCTTACCCTCCAGTACTTTACAGGCATCATCAAACTCGATGCGCAGACCTATTATGTAAGTACCGTTCCGGTAGAATTCAACTGGCTTGCTATCATAGCCTTGAACATAGCCACGCTGCTGATAAGCATCTTCATGCTCGTAGCTCCAAGCTACCTGATTTCTCATATCCATCCAGCCAAATCAATGAGATATGAGTAAAAAAATAGTCTATAAGACCACAATAAACAGACTAAAAAGAAAAAAAACTGATTATTTTATATAGTTTTTGAAAATAGTGCACATTTTATTTTGCAATGTGCACTATTTTCATTATCTTTGCACAAAATTTTGTAAATTGTGCAATGAATTCAATACCAAGTTTTAACTCGTATATTGAGAATAGCATTATCAAGAATTGGAATCTGGATGCGCTCACCGATTACAAGGGCGCAACCCTCCAATATCACGATATTGCCAGAAAGATTGAGAAGCTACACATCCTGTTCGAAAACAGCGATGTAAAGAAGGGCGACAAGATTGCCGTCTGCGGAAGAAATAGTAGCCAGTGGGCAGTAGCCTTCCTGGCCATTATTACTTACGGCGCTATCGTCGTACCTATACAGAACGAATTTAAGCCTGAGCAGATTCACAACATCGTGAACCACAGCGAAAGCAAACTTCTGTTCGTTGGTGACGTGGTAGCTACAGAGATAACACCAGAGGAGATGCCTTCGCTGGAAGGAATCATCTATCTTCCGGACAATTCGCTTGTCATCTCGCGCTCTGAGAAACTTACTTATGCGCGCGAGAACCTCAATGCCATGTTCGGCCACAGATATCCTAAGTATTTCAGACCAGAACACGTGAAGTATCACGTAGACGATCCTGAAGAACTGGCGATGATCAACTATACCAGTGGAACTACCGGTTTCTCAAAAGGTGTGATGCTCCCATACAGAGCACTTTGGGGTAATCTCGACTACCTCATCGATTCAGTGAAACCTAATATAGGTAAGAACTGCAACATCCTTTCTACCCTTCCGATGGCTCACATGTATGGACTCATGACAGAATTTCTCTTCAATATAGTATTGGGTAACCATATCTTCTTCCTTACCCGTCTGCCGAGCCCAACGCTCATCTCTGAGGCGTTGTCAGAAATCAAGCCAGACATCCTCTATGCGGTGCCGCTTGTAGTAGACAAGATTGTAAGAAAGGAAGTATTCCCACATATCCAAACCAACCGTGCACGACTGCTGATGAACATGCCTGTCATCAATAAGCGCATCAAGGAGAAGGTTCGCGAGTTTGTATTGAGAAAGTTTGGCGAACGTCCTTGCGAGGTTGTTGTGGGTGGTGCTCCGCTCAACAAGGAGATAGAGAACTTCTTCATCAGCGTAGGTTTCCCTATCGCAATGGGATATGGTACCACTGAGACTGCTCCACTTATCACCTTTGCCCATCAGGACAACTATGTGGCAGGAAGCTGTGGTGTTGCCGTAAAGCACATGGAGGTAAAGGTTTTGAGCGATGACCCGGAGAACGTAGCCGGTGAACTGGTTTGCCGCGGCATCAATGTGATGAAGGGCTATTACAAGAACCAGGAGGCAACAGATGCCGTAATAGATAAAGACGGATGGTTCCATACAGGCGACCTGGCAACGATGGACGCCGACGGACATTTCTTCGTAAGAGGAAGAAGCAAGAACATGCTGCTGGGTCCTAACGGACAGAACATCTATCCGGAAGAGATTGAGGACAAGCTCAACTCCATGGCGATGGTCAACGAGAGCATCATCATCCAGAGCGATGACAAACTGGTGGCTCTGGTGCATCCGGATATGGAAGAAGTTAACAACCTCGGCTTTACAGACGAGGACCTGGAGAACATCATGGAGCAGAACCGTAAGGAACTGAACATGCAGATGCCTAGCTTCGCTAAGGTGTCACGCATCAAACTTCATGATCAGGAATTTGAAAAGACAGCCAAGAAGTCTATCAAGCGTTACCTCTATCAGAACGCAATCTAAAGGGGCAGGCAACATCTGGTGACAATCCTGCATCAGATATTGCTCCCATCAGCTAACAGACTTCAGTACGAGGAAAAAATATAAAAAAGCAAATCGTTAAATAACAAGAATATGGAGATTCCAAGCTTTAACGCATTAATCCAAAAGAGCATCGTAGACCATTGGGATATGGATGCTCTGACAGACTACAAGGGAGCAACCTTGCAGTACCATGATGTAGCACGCAAAATTGAGAAGCTACACATCATGTTTGAGAACTCTGGTGTAGTAAAGGGCGACAAGATAGCACTTTGCGGTCGAAATAGCGCAAACTGGGCTGTAGCATTCCTTGCTACCCTTACCTATGGTGCCATTGCCGTACCTATCCTGCATGAATTCATGCCAGACCAGATTCACAACATCGTAAACCACAGCGATGCCAAACTGCTCTTTGTGGGTGATGTTGTAGCAACACAGATTGATGCAACGAAGATGCCAGGTCTTGAAGGCATCATCTATATACCGGATTATTCACTTGTCGTTTCACGTACCGACAAGTTGACTTATGCCCGCGAACACCTCAACGAGATGTTCGGTATCAAGTATCCTAAGTACTTCCGCAAGAATCATGTCAACTACTATATGGAACAGAATCCGGATGAGTTGGCTATGATCAATTATACCAGCGGCACAACCGGTTTCTCCAAGGGAGTAATGGTTCCATACCGTGCACTCTGGGGCAATGCAGATTTCGCAGAAAGCGTATTGGGTAAGAAGATCAAGCCGGGAGATTCTGTCATCAGTATCTTGCCAATGGCCCACATGTACGGCATGGCGTTTGAGTTTATCTTCGAATTCATCAAGGGCTGCCACGTCTTCTATCTCACCCGCATCCCTAGTCCAGCCATCATCGCCGAGGCTTTCGGCCGCATCAAGCCAGCCGTCATCATAGCTGTACCTCTGGTTATCGAGAAGATTATCCGCAAGAAGGTATTCCCTAAGATCCAAAACAACCGCATGCGTATGCTGCTCCACATGCCTGTAATCAGCAAGAAGGTGAAGGAGAAGATATGCGACCAGGTATCCAATGCCTTCGGTGGCAACTTCTACGAGGTGATTATCGGTGGTGCAGCCTTTAACCAGGAAGTGGAAAGTTTCCTCCATAGCGTAGGTTTCAAATATACCGTGGGATATGGCGCAACAGAATGTGCCCCTATCATCTGCTACGAGGATTACAAGAACTTCGTACCGGGCTCTTGCGGTAAGGCTGCCCTCCACATGATGGTTCGCATTGACAGTCCTGATCCAGAGAATGTACCGGGCGAAATCCTTGCCAAGGGTCCTAACGTGATGTTGGGTTACTATAAGAATGAGGAAGCTACCAAGCAGACCATCGACGAGAACGGATGGTATCATACAGGCGACCTCGGAACCATGGATGGTGATGGCAACGTCTTCATCAAGGGCCGTAGCAAGAACATGCTGCTTGGCGCAAACGGTCAGAATATCTACCCTGAGGAGATTGAGGATAAGCTCAACTCTTTGGCACTGGTAGCAGAAAGCGTGGTTGTACAGAAGGGCGACAAGCTCATTGCTCTGGTTCACCCAGACTATGATGAAGCTCAGACCTTGAACCTCGGTACCAACGAACTGGCAGATGTCATGGAGCAGAACCGTCAGGAACTCAACACCATGATTCCTGCTTACAGCAAAGTATCAGAAATACGTATACATGAAGATGAGTTTGAAAAGACTCCTAAGAAGAGTATCAAGCGATTCCTCTATACGGCAGAGTAAAGAAAGAACCAGTATTATGAAATAAAAAATGGTGTGACTTCGGTTTTGAAGTCACACCATTTTTTATAAATTATTCATTATAAATTATAATAAAGTATTCGAGCGGATTCTGGACAGCGTTTCCGGAGTCATCTGCAGGTAGCTTGCGATATAGGTGAGCGGAGCACGCAGAACCACCTGTGGGCTCATTTCGCACAGGCGCTTATATTTATTAGGCGCCGACTCAAATCGCATCAGATCGGCATGAATCTGAGACTGAATCAAACTCTCTTCCAGTATTTTACGATAAAGCATCTGGATATTGACATTACGCATAGCAGCCGCCTCCAGCTTCTTCTTCGGTAGCATATACACCAGAGTAGGCTCCAAAGCTTCCACCTGCAAGCGGGTAGGTTCTTCCTTAAAGAGGCTCTCAATGCACATAAAGATGGTATGATCCACACCCAGATGTTCGGTCACCTCCTTGCCATTCTTAAAGTAAAATTGGCGCACCAATCCCTTCTCAATGTACGAGATACCCATGCACTGTTCACCTTCAGGCAAGATCATCTCGCCCTTGCCATACTTAATAGGCTCAAGGATATCTTCCACCACATCAAGCTCATCATGAGTCATCGTACTATATTTACGCGCCAATTCGCGCGCAATATCACGTTTAGGGGTAATTACTTTAAAGTCTGCCATAATACTTAACCTCCTTTTCCTTTATACTTATATTAAAACATTAGTCGAGTTTGAGCACAGCCAGGAAGGCTTTCTGTGGAACTTCCACATTTCCAATCTGCTTCATGCGCTTCTTACCCTTCTTCTGCTTCTCAAGCAACTTGCGCTTACGGCTCACGTCACCACCATAACATTTGGCGGTAACATCCTTGCGCACCTGCTTAACGGTCTCACGTGCCACAATCTTGGCACCGATAGCTGCCTGGATAGCAATATCGAACTGCTGACGAGGTATCAGGTCCTTCAACTTCTCGCACATTCTGCGGCCGAAGCTCACAGAGTTATCGCGGTGAGTCAAAGTACTCAATGCATCTACAGGTTCTCCATTCAACAGGATATCGAGTTTCACCAGGTCGGAAGGACGGAATGAATCGATATGATAATCGAACGAAGCATATCCCTTGGAGATACTCTTCAGCTTGTCATAGAAGTCGATGACGATTTCTCCCAACGGCAACATGAAGTGGAGCTCAACACGGTTTCCACTCACATATTCCTGGTTGATGAGTTCGCCTCGTTTATCCAGACAGAGTTTCATGATAGGTCCAATAAAATTGGTAGCCGTAATGATGGTTGCCCGGATATATGGTTCCTCAATATGATCAATCAGAGTTGGGTCAGGCAATCCGGAAGGATTGTGAACCTCTTTCTCACCGCCCTGCTTGTCGTATACCATATAAGATACGTTAGGTACGGTGGTGATGACATCCATATTAAACTCACGGTCCAGTCTCTCCTGTACGATTTCCATGTGGAGCAAACCGAGGAATCCGCAACGGAAACCGAAGCCCAAAGCCACAGAACTCTCTGGCGAGAAAGTCAATGAAGCATCATTGAGCTGCAGTTTTTCGAGCGATGCACGCAGATTCTCGTAATCGCTAGGATCAATAGGATAAACACCGGCGAAGACCATAGGTTTCACTTCCTGGAAACCCGCAATCGCCTTGTCGCAAGGACGGGCGATATGAGTAATGGTATCACCCACCTTTACCTCGGTAGCATTCTTGATGCCCGAGATGATATAACCTACCTCACCGGTCCCCAATTCCTGGCGTGGAATCATATCCATCTTCAATACACCGATTTCATCAGCATCATATTCCATGCCGGTATTGAAGAACTTCACCTTATCGCCCTTACGGATCACACCATTCTCTATCTTGAAATAGGCGATGATTCCGCGGAAAGAGTTGAATACAGAGTCGAAAATCAATGCCTGAAGCGGTGCTTTGTCGTCTCCTACCGGTGCAGGAACACGATTAACGACAGCTTCCAATATATCTTCTACACCCTCACCGGTCTTACCAGAAGCACGGAGGATATCCTCATGCTTACAACCGATCAGGTCTACAATTTCGTCTTCTACCTCTTCAGGCATAGCCGATGGCATATCTATCTTATTGATTACCGGGATAATCTCCAGGTCGTGATCGATAGCCATATAGAGGTTTGAAATGGTCTGTGCCTGAACGCCCTGAGTGGCGTCAACAACCAAAAGCGCTCCCTCGCAAGCAGCGATGGAACGGGAAACTTCGTATGAGAAGTCAACGTGTCCCGGAGTATCAATAAGATTCAGGATATAGGTCTGTCCATCCTTTGCCTTATATTCCATTTGGATAGCATGGCTCTTGATAGTGATACCACGCTCTCTTTCCAAATCCATATCATCAAGCATCTGACCTTCAGTAATCTTGATGGTCTGGGTCTTCTCCAGAAGTCGGTCTGCCAAGGTACTTTTACCATGGTCTATATGTGCAATAATGCAGAAATTTCTTATTTTATTTATATTCTCCATATAATTTTTCTCTCTTTAGAGTGCAAAGATAGTATTTTTTTTCGTATCTTTGCACAAAATATTGAAAATAATAGAGATTTTTAGATAAAATATAGAAAAATCATGAAGAAAAAGTTGATTTACATCGGTATTTTTGCTTCTTTGCTCGTTTCTTGCACCGAAAGCCTGGAAGACAAAGCGGCTCGTGAAGCCAAGGAGTATACTGAAAAATACTGTCCTACACCATACGTTAACGACGCCAGAACGGACAGTGCTACGTTTGATAAAACCAAGAAGGTGTATACGTACTACATCTCTTTGAGAAACAAGGCAGACAACAAGAAGGCGATTGATGCCAACAGGGATAAACTCCACAAACTTCAGAAGGAATCCCTGGACAACAACCCTGGTCTGAAGAAATATAAGGAAGAGCACTTCACCTTCCGTTTCGTATATCATTCGGCTAAGAACCCGAAAGAGGTATTGCTGGATGATACCTTCAAGTATTAGAAAAAGGAAGGTGTGTCATAAGTCCAGATAATGGCAGCAAGACGCCCTGAAAGGGCAAAAGCTCCTAGCCCAGGGCAGCGCCCTGGGTATAATGGCAATCAGCAAGACGCCCTGTAAGGGCAAAAGCTTTGTATACTGCCAGGTATTTTAAAGCTTTTGCCCTTACAGGGCGACAAGTTTGCGTCTGTAATAACCCAGGGCGCTGCCCTGGGCTAGGAGCTTCTGCCCTTTCAGGGCGTATTGGATGTGACTTATGACACACCCTCCTAAAACACTCTTAATATCCCATTTCCTGCAAAGCTGTAGCCAACTGGTCTGGACAGCTAGTAGGCTTATTGCCACAAGTGATACCCTTCAGTCGGGCGATGACCTCCTTTGCCTTCATGCCCTTAATCAAAGCACAAACGCCCTTGGTATTGCCATCGCAACCTCCGATGAACTGGGCATCCTGCACTTTTCCATCTTCATCTATACTGATGCAGATGTATTTTGAGCAGGTGCCATGAGTCTGATAAGTTACCTTCTGCAACTTATCCTGTTTGTCTTGCTGCAACATAATGCTTATTCTGCGTCTGCAGGAATCTCTGGCTTCATGTTGGTATAAACAGTCTGAACATCGTCAAACTCTTCCAACTTCTCAATCATCTTGTCGATAGTTTCACGCTCCTCAGGAGTTACATCCTTCAAATCGTTAGGGATGTAAGTGAACTCAGCACCAGTTACCTCGAAACCCTCAGCCTCCAGGTGCTTCTGAATTTCGCCGAAGCTTGTAGGAGCACCATAGATTGTGATTTCGTTGTTCTCCTCATCCTCATCAAACTCATCTTCTACGCCGTAGTCGATCAGGTCGAGAATCATATCATCCATATCCAGACCTTCCTTCTTCTTGAATGTGAACACAGCCTTGTGGTCGAAGAGGAAAGACAGAGAACCTGTTGTACCCAAGTTTCCGCTGAACTTGTTGAAGATAGAACGAACGTCAGCAACAGTACGTGTAGTGTTGTCTGTCAGAGTATCAACGAAGACAGCCACTCCGTGAGGACCATATCCCTCGTATGTTACCTCCTTGTAATCGCTGGTATCCTTGCCACAAGCGTTCTTGATGGCACGAGCGATGTTATCCTTAGGCATGTTCTCACGCTTACAGTTAGCGATGATAGCACGCAAGGTTGGGTTGTTCTCTGGTTCTGGACCGCCTGCCTTCACAGCAATAGCAATCTGCTTACCCAACTTAGTAAATGTCTTGGCCATGTGGCCCCATCTTTTCAGCTTTGTAGCTTTACGATATTCAAATGCTCTTCCCATTGGAATAAAATTTTAAATGTTTATCGTTTATTTATAATGTTATCTCAATTCTGCATTGAGCTTGCCTGTAAGGTTGGCAATGAGTTTCTTCATGATAGCATCTATCTGCTTATCATTCAATGTCTTCTCCTCATCCTGCAGGATAAAGTTAACGGCATAACTCTTCTTGCCCTCTGGCAAATGCTCACCCTCGTAAACATCGAAGAGAACAACGCTCTTCAGGAGCTTCTTCTCTGTCTGGCGGGCAATCTGCTCAATCTGAGCGAACTCTACATTCTTGTCTACGAGCAATGCAAGGTCGCGGCTCACTGACGGATACTTGCTGATGTCAGTATAAGTAAGGTTCACCTTCTTCACTGCCTTCATCAGGTTATCCCAGTGGATATCAGCATAGAATACATCCTGCTCGATATCGAATGCCTTCTTCAACTTCAGGCTCAAGATACCCAGTTCTACCAATACCTTTCCGGCACGGGTCTCGTAACTTACGCCCTTAGAGAAGATGTTATTGTCGCTGTGCTTGATAACCACGTTGTTCTGTGGCATACCCACACGGCGGAGAATATTCTCTACCACAGCCTTCAGCTCGTAGATGTTGCTCTGCTCATCAGCATGAGCCCAATTGCCCTCTACGCGCTTACCGGTGATGAAGAGTGACACGTGAGCCTCCTGAGAGTAAGCCTTGATAGGACTCTCCTCGCTCCACTTCTCCTTATTATATATATAGGTGTTACCCACCTCGAAGAACTTCAGGTTCTGGCTCTTGTGGTTGATGTTGCGGGCTACGCTTTCCAAACCGCCGAACAACATGGTCTGACGCATCACGCCGAGATCAGCACTCAATGGGTTCATCACCTTCACGGTAGTCTCGTTAGGATACTTGTTGAGGTCGAAGTCTGCATAGTAGCTTGACTTGCTCAGAGAGTTGTTGAGAATCTCCATGAAGCCCTCGCCTACCAACTGCTCAGCCACGAGGTTCTGGCTGTGATAAGCCTTGTCCTCATCGCCCTGAACAGTCAGGGAGCTCTTCAGCTGGGTTGGAATCTCCACATTATTATATCCATAGATACGGAGGATATCCTCTACTACGTCGCAAGGACGCTGAACATCTACACGATAAGCAGGAACCAGAAGGTCGATGCCCTCAGCATCCTCCTTCACGATCTTCATCTCGAGAGATGTGGCGATGTTCTTGATGGTCTCAGCACCAATCTCCTTACCGATGAGGCGATGCGCATACTCATAGTTCAGGCGAACTGGGAAATCCTGCATTGGCTCTGGATATACATCCTTGATCTGCATGGAAATCTTGCCGCCAGCCAACTGCTTGCAGAGGATGGCTGCCTGCTTCAATGCATAAATCTGTCCGTTTGGATCTACGCCACGCTCGAAACGGTAGCTGGCATCTGTACTCAAACCATGACGGCGAGCGCTCTTGCGAATCCATGTTGGATGGAAGTAAGCACTCTCCAAGACAACATCCTTGGTTGTCTCATAAGTACCAGAACCCTTACCGCCGAAGATACCGGCGATACACATAGGCTCCTCAGCATTGCAGATGCTCAGGTCGTGCTCACCCAAGGTATGCTCCTCGCCATCGAGAGTAACAAACTTAGTGCCCTCTGGCTGGGTACGGACCACAATCTTATGACCGGTAACCATGTCTGCATCGAAGCAGTGCAATGGCTGGCCGTATGCCATCATAATGTAGTTGGTGATGTCCACGATATTGTTGATAGGACGCAAGCCGATGATGTTCAGCTTATCCTGCAACCACTTAGGACTTTCCTTCACCTCACAACCGGTGATGCTTACACAGGCATAACGCTTGCAAGCCTCAGTATTCTGAATTTCAACATCGATAGGAAGTTCTTCGTTATCTACTACAAACTCATCGCAAGATGGGCGATGCAAACTTGTCTTGTAACCATTCTGCTTCAACCAGGCATACAGGTCGCGGGCTACACCCCAATGGCCGAGCGCATCAGCACGGTTGGCTGTGATATCAATCTCAATGAGCCAGTCGCTCTCCAGGTGATAATACTCAGCAGCAGGCTGACCTACCGGAGCATCTTCCGGGAGTACGATGATGCCATCGTGAGAAGTACCTACACCTATCTCATCTTCAGCACAAATCATACCCAAACTCTCTACACCGCGGAGCTTGCTCTTCTTAATGGTAAAACTCTGGTCGCCGTCGTAGAGCACGCAGCCCAAATCAGCAACGATGACCTTCTGACCTGCAGCAACATTAGGAGCACCACAGACAATCTGCTGAGGTTCACCCTTGCCCAAGTCAACGGTTGTAACATGGAGGTGATCGCTGTTAGGATGCTCCTCGCATGTCAATACTTTACCCACATAGAGACCTTTCAGTCCGCCCTTGACAGACTGTACTTCTTCCAAAGCGTCAACTTCGAGTCCGCAAGAGGTCAACGCGTCCGCTGTCTCCTGTGGTGTCAAATCGAAATCGACGTATTCTTTAAGCCATTTGTATGAAACGTTCATTATAATGATTTTTTATTTTATTTCTATTTTGAAAACCCGAAGAAACATCATTCGGGCTATGCTTGTTCTAAAACTCTGCAAAAATACAAAAAAAAATGCATATAAACAAATAACATTCGCCATTTTTGCACTATTTAAAATAAATACATGCAAAAATGGCGAATGCCTTGGTTTTTATTCGAAAACTTCGTCGATGCTGCCACCTCCTACTTCCTCAAAGTCATCCTGTTCGGCTGCCTTGCGGGAACAAGGATTGTAGTCTTCCGGCAAATCGAACTTGACGGCAGGACTGATGCCCAGCGACGGGTCAGCATAAACCTTCTTCATGAATATTGCCCAGATAGGCAAAGCCATGGTAGCACCCTGACCCATACTCATGGAATCGAAGTGGATATCACGCTCCTCACCACCTACCCAGCAGCCACTTACGAGCTGTGGAGTAAAGCCGATAAACCAACCGTCGCTATTATTGTTGGTAGTACCGGTCTTGGCACCGATCTGTCCTTCCAGGTTATAACGGTAGCGCAGTCTTCCTGCCGTACCATTATCCACTACGCCCATCAGCATGGTAAGCATCTTCATGGCATTATCAGCACTGATTACCTCGTTCATACGTGGCTGGAAGGTAGCAATCGTATTGCCCTCATTATCCTCGATGCGGCTTACAAACATAGGAGCAGTACGGATGCCGTGGTTGGCAAATACGGTATAGGCACTCACCATCTCGCTGACACTTACCTCACATGGTCCCAGACAGAGACTCATGGATGCATGGATGTCAGGACTGTTGATGCCAAAATCGTGTAACATCTGGACAAACTGCTGCGGATTGAGTTTACTCATCAGATAAGCACTCACCCAGTTGCTACTCTGTGCTAATCCCCAACTCAGCGGAACCATCTGTCCGGCACGTGAATGGTTGGCGTTACGAGGCGTCCACGGACGGCCAGCCACCATATAGGTCTGCTGGCGGTTAGGAGCCAAATCGCAAGGCTGGAAGCCGTTAGACATCGCCAGACTGTAAAGGAAAGGCTTGATGGTAGAACCCACCTGTCGGCGTCCCAGGCTCACCATATCATACATGAAATGAGGATAATCCAATCCACCTACATACGCCTTCACAGCACCCGTCTTAGGATCCATGCTCATAAGACCGCTGCGCAGGAAACTCTTGTAATAACGGATAGAATCGAGCGGACTCATCAGCGTATCAATATCACCATGGTAGGTGAACACAACCATCTCCTGCTTCTTGCGGAATGCCGCCTTGATTTCATCCTCTGAATATCCCGCAGCCTTCATCGTGCGGTAACGCTCACTCTGGACGATACTGCGGTTCAGGATATTCTTAATCTGTTTCGGTGTCAGTTTATCACTGTATGGCGAGCTTGGCTTGCGGGCAATCTCTGCACTGAAACGAGGCTGCAGATAGCGGGCTACATGCTGATACATAGCCTCTTCCGCATACTGCTGTATACGACTGTCTATAGTAGTAAACACCTTCAGTCCGTCACTGTATACATTGTATGGAGAACCATCCTTCTTATAGTTCTTGTTGCACCATCCATAGAGCGGATCATTCTCCCACTGGGTAGAATCCACCACAAACTGGGCACGGTTCCAGGACGGATAATCACTGCGCTCCGGACGCTTAGCCATCATATACTGGCGAAGGAACTCACGCAGATAAGTAGCCGAACCGTCCTTATGGTCGGTACGGTGGAAATTGAGCGTCAGCGGCTCAGCAGCATACTGACCATACTCGCCCCGGCTCAGATAACCCGCCTTCACCATCTGCGAAAGAACCACATTTCTGCGCTCCCTAGCTCTCTCCGGATAACGAACCGGATTGAAGAGCGATGGATTCTTGCACAATCCGATGAGCGTTGCCGACTCGCAGAGAGTCAGATTCTTCGGCTCCTTATTAAAATAGGTATTGGCCGCCGTTTTGATTCCTACAGCATTGTGCAGGAAATCGAAGTAATTGAGATAGAGAGCCAGAATCTCCTCTTTGGTATAATAGCGTTCCAGCTTCACCGCAATCACCCACTCTATCGGTTTCTGCAACAATCGTTCCATCGTACTGTTCGCCTTCTCCGAATAGAGCTGCTTGGCAAGCTGCTGCGTGATGGTACTTCCACCACCCGCATTAGTCTGTCCCAGGATACCACGCTTGATGATGGCACGTCCCAGGGCACGGAAGTCGATTCCCGAATGTTCATAGAATCGCTCATCCTCAGTAGCCACCAGTGCCTTTATTAAATAAGGTGACATTTTCTTGTAAGGAATCACGATACGGTTCTCCTTGTTCAGGTTCCACGTACCAAGCACCTTGCCATCGGCAGAGTAAACCTGGGTGGCAAATCTGTTGATAGGATTCTGAAGATCCTCGATATCGGGCATGTAGCCAATCATTCCAAACCAGATGGCAACAAAGGCAAGAATAACGGTAAGTATTCCGGTGCCGAAAACAGCCCATAAAACATGTATAAATCGCTTTCTCATCACTATTTCTTTAAATATTTGTGCAAAATTACATAAAAGTTTTGACTTATCACACATAAATCAGATTTTTTATGTAACTTTGTAGGCGATTTTAGAACATTCAATCATATTTCAAATGGAAAAACATAATTTTGTGACCATTGCAGACCTTTCCAAGGAGAAAATCATGTACCTTCTGGAAATGGCGCAAGAGTTCGAAAAGCACCCGAACAGGGAGTTGCTGAAGGGAAAGGTCGTAGCGACCCTTTTCTTCGAACCTTCTACTCGTACCCAACTCAGTTTCCAAACCGCTGCCAACCGTCTTGGCGCCCGTGTCATTGGCTTCTCTGATGCCAAGACATCCAGCACCACCAAGGGTGAAACCCTCAAGGATACCATCCTGATGGTAAGCAACTATGCCGATGTGATCGCCATGCGCCATTTCATCGAGGGAGCAGCCCAGTATGCCAGTGAGGTGGCACCAGTGCCTATCGTCAATGCAGGCGACGGCGCACACATGCATCCTTCACAGTGCCTGCTCGACCTCTACTCTATCTACAAGACCCAGGGCACCCTGGAGAACTTGAACATCTATCTCGTGGGTGACCTCAAATATGGCCGCACCGTTCACTCACTTATCACAGCCATGCGCCACTTCAATCCTACCTTCCATTTCATTGCACCTAAGGAACTCGCCATGCCAGAAGAGTATAAACTCTACTGCAAGGAGCACAATATTAAATATATTGAGCACGAGGACTTTAACGAAGATGTGATTGCAGGTGCCGACATTCTCTACATGACCCGTGTACAGAAGGAGCGTTTCAGCGACCTGATGGAGTATGAGCGCGTAAAGAACGTGTATATCCTGAAGCGTGACATGCTCTGCAAGGCTAAGGAGAACATGAAGATCATGCATCCGCTGCCACGCGTGAACGAGATTGCTTACGATGTAGATGATGATCCACATGCATACTTCATCCAGCAGGCTCAGAACGGTCTCTATGCACGTGAGGCTATCTTCTGCCACTGCCTCGGCATTTCGCTCGATGACGTGAAGAACGACAAGACCATTATTGAGTAGTGTTTAGTGATTATTTATTAGTGATTAATTATTAGTGATTAATTATGGCAAACAATAAAAGTCAATTAGTGGTTGCGGCTATCGAGAACGGTACCGTAATCGACCATATACCAGCCGAAAAGACCTATCAGGTAGTAAATCTTCTCCAGCTGGAGAAGATGGAGACTCCTGTTACTATCGGCTACAACCTGCCAAGCAAGAAGATTGGCAAGAAGGGCATCATCAAGGTTGCCAACAAGTATTTTACCGATGAAGAAATGAACCGACTCTCTGTAGTTGCTCCTAACATCGGACTGAGTATCATCAAAGACTACGAAATCGTAGAGAAGAAGACCGTCAAGACTCCTGATACATTGAAGGGCATCGTAAAGTGCAACAACCCTAAGTGTATCACCAACAACGAGCCTATGCAGACCCTCTTCCATACCGTAGACAAGGTGCTCGGTATCGTACGTTGCCACTACTGCGACAAAGAGCAGCAATTGGGCAAAGTAGAGCTCTGCAAGTAATAAAAACAGGTAGTTTATAACAAAAAGTAAGCAATATCACTCAAAATGTTACGATTTATTTGGTAGTTTGAGAGATATTGCTTATTTTTGCAGCCGATTTCATTAAACATCAACCATAAAAAGTAAAGGGAAATGGTAAAAGACCAAGAGATTTTCGACTTAATCGAAAGAGAACATCAGCGCCAGCTGAAGGGTATGGAGCTTATCGCTTCTGAGAATTTCGTGAGTGACGAGGTGATGAACGCTATGGGTTCTTACCTTACTAACAAGTATGCTGAGGGACTGCCAGGCAAGCGTTATTATGGCGGATGCCAGGTAGTTGACATCGTAGAAAACCTCGCCATCGAGCGCGTAAAGAAGGTGTTCGGTGCTGAGTATGCCAACGTACAGCCTCACTCTGGTGCACAGGCTAACGCTGCTGTTCTGCTTGCCGTATTGAAGCCAGGTGATACTTTCATGGGCTTGAACCTCGACCACGGCGGTCATCTCTCTCATGGTAGCCACGTCAATACATCCGGTATCCTCTACAACCCTATCGGTTACAACCTGAACAAGGAAACAGGCCGTGTAGACTACGACGAGATGGAGAAACTGGCTCTTGAGCACAAACCAAAACTGATTATCGGTGGTGGTAGCGCTTATAGCCGCGAGTGGGATTATGCCCGCATGCGCAAGATTGCCGATGAGGTAGGCGCTCTCCTCATGATCGATATGGCTCACCCTGCAGGTCTGATTGCAGCCGGTCTGCTCGACAACCCATTGAAGTATGCGCACATCGTTACTTCTACTACTCACAAGACCCTCCGTGGTCCTCGTGGCGGCATCATCCTGATGGGCAAAGATTTTGACAATCCATGGGGATTGACAACCAAGAAGGGCGAGGTTAAGAAGATGAGCATGCTCTTGAATTCTGCCGTATTCCCAGGTCAGCAGGGTGGTCCGCTGGAGCACGTCATCGCTGCCAAGGCAGTAGCCTTCAATGAGAATCTGCAGCCTTCATGGAAGGAGTATGCAGCTCAGGTAAAGAAGAATGCAGCCGTTCTCGCAGACGACCTCATCGGTCGCGGATTCGGTATCGTGAGCGGTGGTACAGACAACCACTCTATGCTCGTTGACCTCCGAAGTAAATATCCAGATCTTACAGGTAAAGTAGCTGAGAATGCGCTGGTTGCAGCCGACATCACAGTCAACAAGAACATGGTTCCATTCGACAGCCGTTCTGCCTTCCAGACATCAGGTATCCGCCTGGGTACAGCAGCCATGACCACACGTGGCGCCAAGGAAGATATGATGCACCTCATTGCCGAACTCATCGAGGAGGTTCTGAATGCTCCTGAGGACGAGAAGGTCATTGCCCGCGTTCGCGAAAAGGTAAATGCTACGATGAAGGATTACCCTCTCTTTGCATACTAATCGTTAAGGATAAATATAATTACAAACTGCGGGCCTTCCGTCCGCAGTTTTTTGTTTCATTTAATAAATAATAAAGAAAAGAAAAAATTTATGAAAAAGATGAAAAGCCTACTGCTCATGGCACTTGCGTTGCTCCCTGCGAGCAAAACTTTAGCACAGACCAACGCCCAAGTTTTCTACGACTTCGGCAGTGACCGCAAGTTTGTTACCCTCACACTCGAAATGTTTAAGCAGGACAAATGGGGTAACACTTATTTCTTTGTAGACCACGACTTCAACTACGACAAGATGGATGCCAGCAGTCCAAACGTGGCACAGGGTGGTACCTATACAGAGATCTCACGTGCATTGAACTTCTGGCAGAACAGCCCAATGAAGAACTGGAGTCTCCACGTAGAGTATAATGGTGGTATTACCAAGAACTACCCTATCAACAATGCCTGGCTCTTCGGTGTGGAGTATTTCATGCACGACAAGAGTTTCAAGAACACCTTGACACTCCAGGCACTCTACAAGACTATCCGCAAGACCGACCAGAACGTACCAATGCAGTTGACTGCTGTTTGGGGATGCAAAGACATCTTTGGATTAAAGGGATTGAACTTTAGCGGCTTCGCTGATTTCTGGTGGGAGGACCACAGTTCTTTCAAGGATAAGGATGGCAACCTGAAGCTCGACAAGGATGGCAACATCGATTACAAAGCTGAGCACACCGTCTTCACTACTGAGCCACAGCTCTGGTATAATGTAGGTCAGCACTTCGGCTGCGAGAACCTGAGCGTAGGTAGCGAGGTAGAAATCAGCAACAACTTCGGTAGCAATGCCGGCTGGATGGTTCGCCCTTGCCTCGGTGTAAAGTGGGATTTCTAATTTATCTGACGCTCTACTTCCCTTCTCAAACTGTTTACATCTGTTAAAAATTCCCTGAGTTCCGCATTTTTAAGAAGAACAAAAAGGAAACAAGAAAAAAAAGAAAAGACAAAAACGAAAAGAAGAAGAAGCAAGAAGTAAAGATAAAAAAGAAAATAAATAAAAGAAAAAAAGAAAAATAAGAAGAAATCTAGCATGCGCAAAATTTTCAAAATTTCATTTTAAAAATTTTGCGCATGCATCCTTAACCACTTTATTTTTTGTTTTCAGCAACTTACGTTATTTCCTCACAGTCAATCTACCATCAGAAATACCTCCGATTCCGCCTTTTTTCTTATTGTACTGACGGGTTACGCCGCTCAAGTTAACCCCTCCAACACCTTCAGAAGTAGCGTTTACACTCTGGCAGGCAACCTTGGCTTTCACACTGCCCACGCCTTCATTCTTGATAATCAGGCTGCCGCCCTTAAACATATCCAGATTAACAGAGCCAACACCCTCGTTATCCAGTTTCAGGCTTCCCATTTCAATCTTAGAGATCTTCACCGAGCCAACGCCTTCGTTGTCAATGCTCATATCATCTCCAGCCACATCATCGATATTTACCGAGCCTACACCCTCGTTGATTATATCCAGTTTGTTGGCAAGAATCTTCCCAATCTTGACAGAGCCTACGCCCTCGTTGTCGATTTTCAGGCGGTCGCTATTGATGCTCTTGGCATGGAAAGAGCCAACCCCTTCTCTCGTAATTTTCACCAGATCAGGACTTGTGATATAAATCTTCAGTCTCTTGTTATCATTGTTATAAGAAGAAGGCACGTTCAGTCTTCCGTTCAGGCCTATCTTTACTTCTCCATCCCGGTATACCACCTTGAGTTTCTCTTTCAGTTTCTTCACAAACTCCTGGTCCTTGATGGCAGAGTAATCCAGTCGAACGCTGCATTCATCGCCATTGTTCTGAGTATAATAAACGTTGGCAATCACATCCACGTCAATAGCCTTGAAAGGCTTCTCGGTCAAATCATCCTGCGTAAAGTTGAGACTTCCCTTCATTTCACTGGCAGAAGATCCCATACTGCAAGAACTCAAGCCCATTGGGGCAATGAATAAAGCGGCAGCCACCGCCCAAATACCAAATTTCTTCATATTCATATCTAATTTTATGTTTCTAAATACATGATAAACCGAAAACCTATTCTGTTTCGGAAATCTGATGGTTAGACGTAAGAAGATACAGAAAGGTTGCAGGATAAGAGAAAAAATGCAGAAAAAAAAGTGAAATAGCCTACAGTTCTCACTGGAACAGTCTCCTGTTCTTACTGAAATAGCCTTCGTTAGTCACTGAAGCAGCCTTCGTTAGCTATTGAAGTAAGCCTCACTTCGCGTTCAGATAATCAATACATCCATTTCAAGTAAGCCTTACTTCAACTTCAAGTGAGCCTCAGTTAACATTTACGTAAGCCTCACTCCAATTTCAAGCAAACAATACACCATAACATCAAGGCATTAAAGAAAAAGGCACAAATTCTACAAGGCGTTTCTACAGCATGATTTTTCTCTGTTCCTCAATGCAAAAGCAAGTCCGCTAGGCGTTAGGGAGATATGCAAGTCCGCTAGGCGATAGGGAGATACGCAAGTCCGCAGGAACGCCTAACGGACCCTAACACCTAACGGACTCGAGCTTCTCCCTAACGCCTAACGGACTTGCGTATCTCCCTATCGCTTGACAAGCATGGAAGAGCCAGCAGATGAAATGCTGGCTCAGATTATGCATGAGGCTGCCGAAATATACAACAGAGAAAACGAAGAAAAGAGCAAAGAACCACCCTTCACCTCGTCACCACAACACATATCCATCATCGTATTCACAACATTTGTTTTCCTGGTTTACTGAACTTTCGCATGTAGAAAGGGAAAAGCGTATGTTTAGCATAGCAGAACATCTGAACGATTTCTTCGACTGGATCAGCACGCTATCGTTTAGCAGTATCGTGAATACCTACTGGTTCCTCTTCTTCATCGAGATGCCAAGATATTATATCCTGGAATATCTCGTAATCGGAAACCGACTGATGAAGAGAAACCGGTTAGAAAAAGAGAAAGAATATGCCAAATACTTCCTGTACCGCGAGAATCCGCTTATCAGCATCCTCGTACCGGGAAAGAACGAAGGCAAACATATATTCAAAATGGTGAACTCGCTGGCTGAGCAAACCTACCGCAACTACGAAATCATCGTGGTAGACGATGGTAGCGACGACGACACCAAACTGATTTGCAACGACCTCTACCGAGCCGGGTATATCACCCACTACCTGAGGTTGGATACAAGAGGCGGTAAAGCTGCCGCCAGCAACTATGGAGCCCAGATGGCAAGAGGCAAATACATCGTATGTCTGGATGCCGACTCTTCGCTCGACCGTGATGCGCTGGAGAAAATCCTACTCCCCTTCTACATCGATGGAATGGTGAAGGGTGTAGGCGGATGTGTGAAGGTACGCAACTACAAGGAAACCATCTGCTCGTCGCTGCAGGCTTTCGAATACCTGAAGCGAATACAGGTGGGACGTATCGTAACCAGCGAACTGGGTATCTACCACATCATTTCGGGAGCATTCGGAGCCTTCGAAAGAAAGACACTGAAGGAAGTGGGCTATTGGGACATAGGACCGGGACTGGACGGTGACCTGACACAGAAGCTCCGCAAGCATGCCGACATTCTGCTGCCTACCAAGAACTGGAGTATCCTTAACTGGATATCCAACATGGAGAGTGTGGTTTTCGACTGCTTCCTCAATTTCCTGTGGTTGTGGTACATCATCAAGCTCGCCATCTCCTGAAAGAAGGTGATATCGTGGTATACGAAAGTACCGTTTACCCAGGTCTGACAGAAGAGGTTTGTGCCCCATTACTGGCATCTACATCAGGATTGAAATTGAACCAGAGTTTCTTTGTAGGCTTCTCGCCAGAGCGCATCAACCCAGGCGATACGGTTCATACCATCGAGAACATCGTGAAGGTTACCAGCGGTTCTACACCCGAAGCAGCAGCTATCATCGACAGCCTCTATGCTTCAGTACTTACCCATGGCACCTACAAGGCAAAGAGCATCAAAATAGCAGAGGCATGCAAACTGATGGAGAACTGCCAGAGAGACATACAGATAGCCTTCTTCAACGAGATGGAAAAGATTTTCGACAAGATGAACATCAACATCGAAGACGTAACGGCGGCAGCCAGCACAAAATGGAACTTCGTGCCAGCTACTCCAGGACTCGTTGGAGGCCACTGCATCGCAGTAGACCCATACTATCTGATCAACAAGGCACAGGAGGTAGACGTAGTACCATCGCTGCTCTCTACTGCCCGCGAGGTTAACGAGCAGATGGCGGTATGGATGGCTGGAAAGATAAAGAATGCATCTGAAAGCAGAAAGTTCAAGGCTCCGGAAACCAACGTGCTGATTCTCGGCTTCTCGTTCAAGCCAGACAGCGATGACCTGAGAAATACAAAAGTAGCCGATCTCTACATCAACCTGGTAGGTGCGGGATACAAGACCACACTCTACGATCCGCTGGTAGATACAGAAGAAGTGAAGAAACTAAAGTTTCGCAAGTGAAAATTCACAAGCGTGATTTAACGTAATTTTGGAATAA
>ENA-OPSQ01000059-OPSQ01000059.1-human-gut-metagenome-genome-assembly--contig:-NODE-59-length-93265-cov-13.617745_pt1 | contig 93265 bp, 89 predicted proteins | sample MGYA00241456_ERZ501904 | MGnify/ENA primary metagenome ERZ501904 (study PRJEB25962, sample SAMEA2042452) | human gut metagenome | biome: human gut; feature: human-associated habitat; material: faeces...
TTAACGGTGAATCTCCTGCTGAAAAAGTTATAAAAGGAAATAATCCTAATAAAGTATTTAATGCTCAGGAAAGATATAAAGATGTTAATAATATTAATGATGATGGTACTAAGAATAATAGAAATAGAAAAAATAAAAGTAGATATGGTACTAAGAAAAATAGTTTTGAAAAAATTAGAAAAATGCAAAGTTTAGCAAATAATATTTCTACTTTAGAAAATCCTATTATTAGTCCAGATTATACACCTTATTATGATACCACTGAAGTTGGTAAATTAATTAATCATTCTGAAAATCCTGATAGTATAGGTTTTGATAAAGATACTCGAAGATGGTATGCTCCTAAAGGTAAAGGTCTTGACGAAGATAATTTTGGAATGGGAGTAGACAGATATACAGGAGGTAATATTAATGATAAAATTAAAAAAGATTCTAAAGGAAGAGAATATATTACTGAAGAAGATGAAAGAGATTTAAGATTTAAAAGAATTAAAAGTGCTAACCAAAGTGCGAAACGAAGAATAGATTTTATTCGTAAATATTATAATGATGAAGGAAATGTTACTGAAACTAAAGAAGCATTAGTTACTAATTTGATTTATAATAGAGGAAGTGGTAAAACTGCAAGAGTATATTTTAATCCTGAAGATGAAAAATATGTTCCTATGCAAAGAGCTATTCTTAGAGGTACTGATGATGAAGTTAGAGAAGAAATTAATAAAATATATAGAGAAGCTGGTTTAGCTAATAGAGATAGTTTAGTTAATGATTTTTATAAAAGAAGAAATAAAAAACGTATGGGTGGTTTAAGTCGTTCTAAAGATTATGGTTCTAAATCTAAACCTTATCCTAATGTAGATAAAAAAGATTTTGCTGGTAAAAATAGAAGTTATCCTATTCCTACTAAGTCTGATGCTGTTGATGCTTTAAGACTTGCAGGACTTCATGGACGTGATGATATTAAAACTAAAGTTTATAATAAATATCCAGAACTTCGTAAACGTGCTAAAAATGGTGGAGTTTATACAGTTACAAGCAATGGTAAGACAAGTCTAAGAATGATTCCCTCTACGGGGGAACGAATAAAGTTCAAAAATGGTGGTATTGAAGATATTGAAAAAACTGTTACTCTTATTCCAGAAATTTATAGTTTAGGACTTAAAGATGAATTATCTAATAAAATAAATCAACCAATTGTTAATTATCATACCCCCGTAGAAGAAATCAAATATGATATTCTTGATACTAAAGGTAGATTTAATCCTATTACTGGTGTAGATTTAAATACTAAACGAGATTATGATAATCGTAATAATATTATGAAAAAACGAGGATATAATTCTTTAATTAGTGATGGTATTGGTATTGCTTCAAATATTGTTGGTAGTATTATAGGATATAATGCCAATAAGAAAGCATTAAAGAAAATGAAATATAATAAAGCTCCTGTTAATTTAATTCCTTCTAAACTTAAAACAAGTATTAATATTAATCCTCAACTTGATACTATTAGAGACCAACAACAAGCATATGAACGACAAATTGACGCTAATACTGCAAGTTCAAGAGTTGCTTTAGGTAGAAAACAACTTGGTAGATTAAATACTATTAAATTACTTAATAATATTTATGCTAATAAAGAAAATACTGAAACTGAATTAATTAATAAAGATAGACTTAATCAACAAGCTGTTGCTAATCAAAATATTACTAATTATAATACTTGGAAAGAAAAGAAAAATGCTTTTGAAAATGCTATTATTGAAAAACAATCTGAAAATACTATAGGATTGATTAATAGCATTAATGCTGGAGTACAAAACGCTATTGGTAATTTTGAAAAAAGATTAGCTGCTGAAAATAATATTAGAGCTATTGCTGCTGCAAATCCTAATGTTAATCCTATTATATTAAAAGCTCTTGGTGTAAGAGGTATAACAAATGATATGATAGAATCATGGTTGAGAGCATACGGAAATAAAAACAATTAAAAACATAGTTTATATGAAAGGTTTTAATTATATTAATACAGAATATGTTCCAACAGTAGATTTAAATACTTTAGGAAATACTTTTAATACTTTAGAACAAGGACATAAAGAAGCTATTAAAACTGCTTCTAATCTTCAAGCTGAAATGGCTAAACTTGAACTTAATGAAGCTGAAAATGAATGGAGACAACAAAAGATTTCTGAAATACAACAACTTGTTGATAATAATACTGTATTTGGTAATTCTGCAGCAGCTTTAGATGATATTGTTATTAAAGCTGGTAATTTAGCTTCTGATGCTGGAATGATTGGCAGACTTCAAGCTCAAAAAGATTATACTGATTTTAAAAATAGAGTTATAAATGATAAAACTCTTCCAGAAGATTATAAAGAATATTTTTTAGAAAAAAATCCTTATTATTATAAAGATATTGTTGATGAAAAAACTGGAAAAGTAATTAGTGGAACAAAATGGAATCCTAATATTTCTCCAACCGCTGTTGTAGATTTATCTTCTTTGATTTCTAAAGGTTTACAATGGGCTGCAAGAGAATCTGGTAGTTATAATCAAGTTCGTTGGCTTGATAAAAACGGTAATCCTACTACTAATCCAAACGAAGTATTTGATGGAGAATATTATGATGATACTACTCATAGTTTTGAAAAACTTGATAGAAGTAAAATAGAAGCTGGTATTAGAGCTGCTATTGAATCTACTCCAGGTGCTAAAGAAAGTCTTCAACAAGATTACGATATTGCTCTTTGGAAACATAAAAAAGCTGTAAATGCCACTAAAGGAGAATATAATATTGTGAGTGATGTTACTGACGATAATGGTATAACTCTTTCTCCTCAACAATATTTAAATAAAAGAATATCTCCTGCTTTATATGCTGCTGAATATTATAATACTACTCGTAAAACCACTTATGGAAATGGATTAAAAACTTATAAAGCTGCTGAACAAGCAGCAGAAACTGCTAAAAAGAATGCTGAACTTAATGAAGAATATATAAAATCATTAAATAGAACAAGTGATACTAAACCAATAACTCTTAATTATAATATGACTTCTGAATTAATGAGTAAAAAACAAAATATTCAGAATGATTTATATAATCTATTTAAAACTGCTGTTGGTAGAGACGTTAATGTCGATATGACTAATGCAAGTACAGATGGTTGGAAAAATACTCTTGAAAGAGCATATTTAATTTTTAAAAATAATGGTGCTACAGAACAACAACTTGTAGATTTTAGAGTTAAAAGTAGTGAGCTTATTAGAGAATATAATGAAACTACAATGAATTATGATAATCTAACTAAAGATTTAAAAGGAGATGATAAATATTTAGTAGATTATGTTAATAGAATGAAAAATGGAGGTAGTTTTAACAAAGATAATCCATATGACCAAAAATTATTAAAAGATGTTCAAATTGAATTTGGAGATAAAGGTCAATATTATGATGTTAGTTTTAATAATACAGATGAATATAATCAAGCTATTCAAATTTTAAATTCTAATAATGAAGAAGGTTTTCTTGGTTTAGGCTTTAGTACAGGAAGAAAAGAAATTGACGGAAAAAGTGTTTCTTATATTAGACTTCCAAAAGAATATTATCAAAATATGTTACTTTTATCTAATACTGTTAATGCTGCTGTTAAAGGTAATGTAGATAATATTAATGTACAAGTATTAGATGCTGAATATAATCCTATAATTCCTCAATCACAACAAGATAGTAAATATACAGTTCCTTTATATTATAATTTAAATCCTGCACATAATGCAGCTGTTGGTTTTGGTAATATATATTTATATAATAGATATAAAAAAGCTGCTAATAAAAAGTTTCTTAATTATTCTAACGATTTTATTAAACAACAAGAAAAAATAAGTACTAAACTTGATAATTACGATGAAATTACTATTGGTCATCAATCTCTTAGTGGTGAAACAAATTATCAACAATTACTTTTACATCAACTTAATACTGGTCAAATTGATGAAACAGAATATCGTCTTAGACTTAATATTGACAAAGAAGAACTAATAAGGAAAACTATAGCTCATGGATTTGGAAATACTAAAATGTTTGCTGTAGAAAATGATGACCAATATGGAACTTTTAGAGAAATTACAAATACTAAAGATAGAGAAGATAAAGGTAATGAAATAGTAGCAGCTGTTGGAAATGGTAGAGCTGTATTTAATTCTGCACATAATCCTTTTTTTGGTACTGGTACTAATATAACGATTTATCCTCAATTAGATAATACTGGTAAACCAACAGGTATTCCAAAAACTTATTTTATTCCCGGATTAGTTAATGATGAAGCACAAGAAGCATTTGAAAATAGTCCATATACTAAGGCTTCAGATCATATTGCTAAAATGGACGCTTACGCAATGACATCTAATCTTAGTGAAAGTTCTGAAACTCCTACATTAGGTGCTCAACAATTAATAGCTAATGGTGGTAATATATTTACTTATAAAAATGGAAATACAGCTATTAACATTAATAGAGAAGCAGCCGTAGATATTTATTCAGCTATGAATGAATATATTGATATTCAAAATAATTTCGTACAAGGAAATTTACAATTAGATAATGAAAATGTTATTGAAAGATTAAATGGACGTATTTTTGAAATTGCAAAAACTATAACAACTTCTATTGGAAGACCTGATTTATTAGAACGTTATTATGCTGTTTTAAGTAAAGATTTAGGAAGTAAATTAAACATATAAGATATGAGTAAAGTTATTGATTTTATAAATAATGGAGAATTAGTAAGAAATCCTAAATATAATCCTAAAACTAAAAAGGGGGCCAAAGAGTCCCCTTATCTTGTTTCTAATACAATGAGTGATGATTTTGCTGAAGATGTTAATAGAATGGCTAATAAACTTCGATATACTTCACAATATAGTCCTCGTGAAATAGAAAAGTTTGAAGAACAAGATATTACTGTTAATAATATTGATTCTGAAGAAAGTTTAAAACGTCAACGTGCAGAAAATCAATCTGCTTTTGAACAACTTGGTAATATGATAATACAAGGAGTTGCTAATGAAGCCGTTCTTGGTTCGTTTCTTTCTCTTAGTAATATTGTAGATGCTGTAGGACAAGTTTTTACTGATGAAAATGATTATACTAATCCAGTAAGTGAATATATTGAAGGTATTCAAAATACTATTAGAGATGAATTTGAAATTTATCAAAAAGATCCAAATGCTACTTTTGCATTTGGTGATTTTGGTTGGTGGGCTAATAATGGAATAAGTGCTTTTAGTACTTTATCTATGATGTTGCCTACTCTTGGTGTTACTAAAGCTATTGGAGCATTAGGGAAAATTAATAAAATAGGAAGAGCATATAATGCTTCTACAAGAGGTTTAGCTAAACTTACTCATAAAGCTATGAAAGGTGCTGGTATTAAAGCTCCTTCAGTTGCTCGTCTTGATAATTCTGTTAAATATATTAATAATTTAACTACTAATGCTGTTCTTTCTCGTACTATGGAAAATTATATGGAAGCAAGAGGTGTTTGGACAGAAACTTATGAATCTACTAAACAAGAACTTGAAAAATATACTGACCAACAATGGAAAGATTTTTATGCAAGAAATCCTGAATTAAATGGTAAAACTATTGACCAAATAGCAAAATATATTGCTGGAGAATCTGCTGATAAAACTTTTGTTAATGATTATGCTATGCTTGGTCAAGATATTTTGCAATTTAGAGGTATTGGTCAATTATTTGGTAAAGTTGGTAAAAAATTACCTACTTCAAGAATTAGACGTTCTAATAAACAAGCAATTGAAAATCTTCGTAAAAAAGCTAATGCAAATGCACGTCAACCAAGTGCCAGTACAGATATTCCTAAAGGAAGTTTTTGGAAAGATAGAACAGATGAATTTAAAGAAGCTCTTAAACACCCTTTAAGTACTATTGGCACTTTGCAACTTAGTGAAGCTTTTGAAGAAGGATATCAAGGTATTCAAACTGAAAAAGGTAAAGAAGTTGCTAAAATGTATTTAGATCCTAATTATATTCCTCGTACAATTGAAAGTTATATTACTGATGATAAAATATGGGAACAAGCATTTTGGGGTGCTGTTGGAGGCATGGTTTTTCAAGGAGCTGGTAAAGGACTTTCTGCTCTTCAAAGACAAATTAAAGCTAAAAAGTTAAAAGGTAAAGAATCTGATGCTAATATTCTTAATACTCTTACTGCTGAAGAAAAAATAATGAATAAAGAAATTCAAGACCGTGCTGCTTTAAATAAAGATGTTGTCGATAAACTTACTATGTTAAATGATTATATTTCTCCAGATGATTATGTTGAAGATCCTATTACTGGAGAAAGACTTCAAGATGAAGGAGTTGATGTTCATAGAAAACTTACTCCAGAAGAAGCTGAAATTAAAAAACAACAAGTTATTGATGATTATTTTACTAATTTAGCTATTAATGCTTATGAAGCAGGTACTTATGATTTATTAAAAGAATATATTACAAGTCCTGAATTTAAAGAATATTTTAGAGAAGCTGGTGTTCAACTTACTAAATCTGAAGAAGATTTTACTAATCAAGCTTTTGCTAAAATGGATAAAGTTAGAGATATATATGCTGAAAATCTCTATAACGTACTATATAATAGTGAAATAGAAAGTGAATATACTGCTAAAATTGTCGCAAGAGAATTTACGAGAGAACAATTAGAAATTGAATCTTTTGGGGATAGAATTAATACTATACAAAATGAAATAAATAAAAATAATGTTGATATAAGTTCAGTAGATAAATATAGAAGACAAGCTATTGATAAACATGTTTCTAAATTATTAAATGAAATTAATCAAGCTCAAGAAGAAGTTAATAACAATCCAGATATTTCTGAACAAGCTAAAAATCAATATAATAAAATTTATAATGATAGAAAAAGAGGACTTCTTAAATTTCTAAATGATAATAATCCTTTATCTGAAAATAATAGACAATCTATAATTAATATTTTTAATCAAAGTCTTGGAAAAGATTATCAAGTAGAAAGACTTTCTGGAGATATTCAGACTATATTAAATGATATTGAAAAACTTATTAACGAATCTGATAAAAATATTCCTGAAGCTCCTAATAATGTTAAAGATTTAATTGATAAACAAGTTGCTCTTCAAGATAAAAAAGCTGATTTAGAAAATATTCAACCTAAATCTCAAAGAGATTATAATGATAGAATTGATCTTATTGCTCAACAAGTTGATTATCTTACTATGACAAGAATGTCTAATGCTGCAACTCAAGTTGAAGATTGGATTAAAGAACAAGAAGATTTAGATAAAGCATGGCAAGATATTCTTCGTAATAGAGTTCCTAAATTAAAAGAATCTCTTGATATGCTTAAAATAGGATATTTTAATACTGAAGATTTTAGTAATTCTATAAGAGCTACAATAGAAGAAGAAAGTCAAAATAGAAAACAAAAGGAAGAAGAAGCTAAACGAGTAGTAGTTAACGGTAAACAAGTTAGTGAAGAACAAGCAAAAACTATTAATAATACTGCTGCAGAAGTTAGCAATAATCAACAATCTAATAATGATAACTCCTCTACGGGGGAACAAACTCCACGAAGTGGAGTTTCTCAAACTCAAACTAAACAACAAAGCGATGATCCTAATGAAATTGCTGTTAAAGCAATTATTGAAGATGAAGATAAAATTACTAATAAAGATTTAGATGATGCTGTTAAACTCGCTAAATCTTTTGATCCTACTATTAATGAACGAGCTGTAGGTATTGCAAGTAGTAAAACTTTTCTTCTTTTTAGAACTTCTCCTAATGTATTTGAAGATGCTTTAAATAAAAATAGTAATAGTCCAGAAGTTAAAAATATTATAGAAACTATTACTCAACAACTTATTGAAGAAGGTGTTAGTCCAGAAGTAGCACCTCATGCTGCTCAAAGAGGTGTTAATATGGGAATGAAACAAATAGTTAGAGCTTTAGAAAGACGTAAAGATAGTAAAACTGAAACTTTTAGACGTCTTGCTGAAGCTCTTGCTACTAAACAAAAAGTAACCATTAAATCTAATGATAACAACGAAGTTAACGCTATTACGACTACTATTGAAGATACTGAATTTGATCAAATAATTAAAGATTTTATTGAAGCATATATTCAATATAAAGGTATTACTATAAATAAAATTAAAACTAAAGACCATCAAGGAAATACTGTTATTAAAAATCAAAAAGTTGTTATTAATCTTGAATCTTTATTTAAAGATATTATTGAAATATTATCTGATGATGCTAATAAACAAATGTTAGATTTAGATGTTCAAACTGCTTATCATATATTATATAATATAAAAGATTTTATTAATAATTCTTATAATACTAATTATGTATTTACACATAAACGTAGTCTTAATACTTTGCTTAATAATCCTACAGATTTTTATAATGCTATTTATGAAGCAAGTAAAAGAGTTGAATTTATTGATAATTATATGCATATTGTTCCTTCTCGTGTTAATAGAGGTCCTGATTATGAACAAGTTGTTAATGCTTTACAAGTAGGAGATGATTTAGAAATTGTTCCTGTAGAAAGCAGAAATCATGAAATTGTTTCTTTTGCTATTAAGCGTAAAGGTGTTGAAATTGGATTTATTTCTAATGTTATTCCAGATAGTGATAATAATGGTTATAGAATAAAACTTGGCCCAAAAGGTGGAATTAATTATCACGTTCGTAAAATAAATAATCAAGTTGAAGCTAATACAGATGAGTTATTTGAAGCTATTTTTAATAATGAAAACGAACTATGGGATTTATTCCATAAGAAAAATCTTTATGATTTAGGTTATGGATATGATTTAACTAAAGAAGAATATGAAAGAATCTATAATAGTGAAGTTATTCAAAAAGCTATTAAAGATGGTGTAATTAAACTTGATCCTGCTTTAATAACTGATATAGATAAAGCTAAACGTATTATTTATAATCTTAAAAATATTATTTTCTATAATCCTTTAGCTCAAACTATTGAAGAATATAAAGATAGTTATGAACAATGGAAAGAAAATATTTTTAATAATTATAAAAATACTCATAAAATTGGAACTCTTGCTGCTAATGGTAAAAAAGTTATTGTTAAATATGCTGGACAAACAGGAACAAATCAAGGTGTAAAAGAAACTTCTGATGCTATTATTGAAAATACTGAAAAAGGTGTTAATGAATTACCTTTTAAATCTGACCAACACGCTATTGTTGGTATTGATAGTGATAAAGATGGTATAGTTGCTATCAATGAATTAACAGGCGAGAAACAACAAATTACTGCTCCTTTTCTTGCTGGTAATATGGGCTTCCTAATTGGAGGTAGAAGTAAAACTCCTATTATAGCCATGTTTACAAGTGCTAATAAAGTTGATGGTAAAATTAAAGAAAATCTTCATAAAGAACTTGTTGATATTTTAACTGGTTTTCAAAATAGAAAATATACTTTTGAAGAAGTTAGAGATAAACTTGGTTTATTATTTAACTCTGCCAATACTAAATTTCCAAGTATATTTTATGGTTATGACGTTATTAGTTCTAATAATCAAATAATTCTTTCTATTGGACATAATACTTCTAAGTTTAACGTTATTATACATAAGTTTAAAGCTGGTAATTCAAACGAATTAGGTACAGGTATTACTTATAATCCTGCAGGTGATAATTCAAAAACTACAAGTTTTATTAATGTTAATAATAAACTTATAAATATTATTGCTACAGAAATAACTAATAATACTATTTATAATAGAACATTCTTTACTCTTAATAATGTTGGTAACGGTAATACTACAGATAATCCTTATTTCTTTAAAAGAGATAATAAATTTGTAGTTAAACTCGGAGATAGCGAAATTGTATATGATAATTTTGGAGATTTTGTTCTTCAAAATAATGCTTTTAATACAAATCAAGGGGTCAATAAACATGGAGGATTCTTTAACGATGTTGATAAAGCTACTTCTATGTATATCAATGTTGCTACTCTTGCCGTACCTGATCAAGTTCAATCCCCCGTAGAGGAAGATTCAATTGTTGGAGTTGCTAACACGATTCAAACTGCTACTCTTGAAAAAGCTAATTCTACAGAACGTCTTCTTGAAAAAGCTGCTATTCCTAAATCAACTATTGATTTACTTACTGGCAAAAATGTTTATGGTATTCCTATCGTTTCTGGTACTTATTATTATGATAAAAAAGACAAAACAGGTAATGCTAAATATAGTCGAGATAAAAAAGCTGTTATATTTACTAAAGCTGGTTCTAATTTAGCTAATTCTTCTCCTACTACGTTAGTTCGATTACTTATTCATGAACAACTTCATGCTCATATTGATGAACATAATCTTTTTGATAAAGAAAATATTATAGATGATTTATTTGAAACTTATAATAAATTTATTGAAACTGTTAATAATGATGTTAATTATGAAGATAGAAATAGCGAACGTTATAGATTAGCTGTCAACATTAAGAAATGGATTGAAGATAATGGTTTTACTTTTAAAGATTATTTTGAACGTATTAAAGCTAAACAAAAAGATAATTATATTGAACTTTCTGAAGATGAACAACGTAGAGTATTTGCTGAAGAATGGCTTGTTGAAAGTTTATCTCAAAGTAATATTATTAAGTATTTAAATCAAGTTGAATATACTGGAGAAGGTGTTGCCGTTGTTACAGAAGATAATGAAAAGAAAAGTATTTTTCAAAAGATTATTGATATATTACTTAAAATATTTAATATAAAAGATAGTAGTATTAAAAACAATACTATATTTGCTCGTCAATATGAGATATTAAATATTAATGATAACAATATAAGTAACGAAAATGAAATAAAGCAAGATATTAAAGATAATCAAGTATTATCTGATAAAGATGTTGGTGAAGATATTACTAAAGAATCTGAAATTATAGAAGAAGATATTAATGAAGAAGATGATGAATTTGACGAAGATGATTATGATTCTGATATAATTGAAGATGAAGATTATAATACTATTAATAATGATTCTGATGAACTATTATCAATTACTTCTGATATAGAGGATATTAATGCTGTTAAAAATAATGACGGTAATATCATTGCTGAAACTCTGGATATTACTCGAATTAATAACATGGCAGACTATCTCAATAGCTACTCGGAGCAAGACAAGCCGTTAATAGCTAAAATGCTGCGAAATGGCGAACTTAAATACGCATGTAGATAAGTAGTTAAGCCTTATATATTACCGTCAATTATGAAGCTAAAAACAGCTATCATAATTGACGGTTTTTATTTATTAATATTGTTAAACTTAATGTTATGGAATGTTTTGAATTTGGTTATGTTATTAAAGGAGATGTTAATGACACTCTTAAGAAAACTGTAGAGTATTGTTCTGATGGTATTAAACAGAAAGCTAAAGTGCTTGCTGGATATATTCAGAGCGATGATTTTTTAGAATTTTGTAAAAAAGATGAAAAATTTGATTCTACTAAGTCTATTTTAGAAAATAAACAAAATACTGTTAGACGAATTTTAAAACAATATTATGAACTTAAACACCAAGATGTTACAACAGCTGCTGCTAAACGTCAAGCTGATTTGTTAATGGGTTTTAGTAGTGTTAAAGCTCGTAATATTGCTATTAATGATACCGCTACTATTATTTCTCTTCTTTATGAGCAAGAACGTAAATCAAGTAAATATAACAATGTTAAACTTAATAGAGTTAAAATAATTCAAAAAGCTATTGACGCTCTTGAAAAAGATTATATTAATAATGTTGCTTTAAAAGTTTATAATCAAAATAAAGAAATTGATGATAATACTATTAAAGAATTTAAAGAAGCATATAATAATGCTATACGTCTTAATAAGAAAATAATAGAGCTTAAACAACTTATTAAGAACGATAATGATGTAGATAATAATAAAAAGAAACTTAATGAAGTATATAAAGAATATACTGAAGCAAGAAGACAACAATATAATAAAGCATATAATTTAGTTAATAAATTTGGTAATATAACACAAAAGAATCGTAATAATTATATTGAACAAATTAAACGTAATCCTAATTTTTGGTTTACAAAAGCATTTGAAAGTAGTAAACTTGTTAATATAGTTGGTGAATTTGAAAATATATTAGAAAGTAATAAACTTACTAATGAAAATTTTACTGACGATGAAGATTATACTAATTCGGGTGCTGAAAGTGTTGATGAAACTACTAAGTCTTGGGAAGATAAACTTTGGGCAAGTTTTGAAAAACCTGTTGCTGCTGATTTAAAATTATATTTTAATACTATTTATAAATTAGATTCTCCAGCAGAAGTTGGTACAAGAGTTTATAATTATGACACTAATAATGAAATTGGTCTTAAAACTACTATGGGAGCTAATTTTATTATTAGAGAATTATATACAAGAGGTAATTTTAATTCTGTTAATGATTTTATAGATAGTATTGTAAGAATGGCAACAGATATTGCTGAAGATTATGGATTAATTAAAATTGCAGATGATTGTATTAATGACCCTGTATTTGCTAATCGAATATTTTGTCAATTAAGTAATCCTAAGATTATTAAAACAATGTCTATTATTACTGAATCTGGTATTACTTTTGAACAATCCAATAAATCTTTAGATGCTATGAGTTATATGATATATAATATGCTAAATACAACTCGTAGTACAATGAGAGATTTATATACTGAAAACGATATTAATCGTATTAAAGAATTAGTCGCTCGTTTAGATAAAAGTTCTAATAGACTTGTTGCTGTTAGACTTAAAGATGATGGTGTTACTCCTAAAGAATTAAATAAGCAAATAGAAGAAGCTATTTATGAAGTACTTAAAAAATATTATCCTAAAGTAACTCGTAATGAAATACTTGGATTTATTTATAACGGAAGTAATCCTGTTAGGTCTAACATGATTGGGCTATTAAATAATATAGTAGATCTTTTACAAAAAGTTGAAACTACTGTTATAGAATATAATGAGTCATATAATAAGTATAATAATGAAAGAAAAGCTTATAATGAAGCTGTAAGATATTCTGAAGAAATTGGACAGAAATATACTAAAGAACCTCCTTTATTTGATTCTTCTAATATTAATTATGATAGACTTAATGAACCGATAGTTAATATATGTCAAAAACTTGTTAATTATTCTGCTGTACGTAACGAATTAAATAGCGTTAATGCTGAAGGTAATTTATCATCTGATGTAATTAATAACAGTTATATTACTAATCTTCTTAAACAAATTAATTATGCTAATAAAAAAGATGCTCAAGTTGGTCTAAGAAATCTTTTAGAAGAAATTAATAAAGGAGAACAATATAAATATAATAGTTTCTTTTGGGGAATTAAAGGAGCTAATGGTAAATATATTCAAGAAGGATTATTTATGAGAGATGATAGAGGTAATGTATCTATTAATCCTAACGCTCAAAAACTTATTCAAATAAGTTTATTTAACGGTGTTAAAGATATGCAAAGTGATAAATCTGCTTTATATGCTAAAATGTCTAAAGGAGATTATTTTGCTACTTCTATGGTTGCCTACTTTAATCCTATTATTGCTGGACAAAATATTGGCAGTTCTAAAGCAGCTTTAAATGCTTCACAAGCTGGATATTTTTTCCGTACTCCTTCTGACGCTCCTAAAAACTTTATTATTCAAGCTCCTAAACTTGACGCTAAAAATACAATTACAGCTTTAGCTACAGATATTGCTAAATATGCTGATAAAAGACGTAATGAAATAGATAATTATGCTTTAGAAAATACAGATGAAAATTATGATAAATATTTAGAAGCTAAAGATAAAGCTGCTGCTAATAAAAATAATATATGGTCTGTTAAAGATATTTATTCTGTTATTAAAGGAGAATTATCTACTTTTAACTTTAATCGATATTATTATATTGAAAATGAAGATGGCACTATTTCTATACCTATTGTTTATAAAACTAAAGATAGTCCTGATATTGTTTGGATTAAAGGAAATAAAATTGAAGGTGAAATAAATAATATTTTATATAATATAGAAATAGAAGGTATTTCGTCAGTTAATGATAATAAACTTAGTGATGATTTTTATGCAGATATAGCGGATATTCTTAAACAAGAAGGTATTGAAAATGGTTCTATAGATGTTCGTATTAATAGAGCTGCTCCTATATTTGCTGGATTTAGACAAAATGTTATCGGAGAACTTAATATGTTTATTAATCAATTAAATTATTTATTTGATAATGATAGTAAAGGTAATTGGGTTCTTCGTAAAGACACCAATAGTTTAATTGAAAGAGTACATTTTAATAAAATTACTTATGATGATAAAGGTAGAGAATGTATTCTTGTTGAAGGCAAATGGCTTGATAAAGAAAAGACTAAATCTAATCCTAAAGCTGGTAAACTAAGTGGAAATTTATTTAGTTTTCAAAAACTATTTAATACAAAAGATTATAAAGCTGGTGAAGAGCTTGAACGTGCATTACTTCTCTACGGGGAAACGTCCGTAGGCGAAGCCGGAGGACTTATTCAAGTTAAAGGAAATACTGGTACTTTAAATATTAATAGTCCTCTTATTAGAATTGAAAATGGTAAAATCGTTTTTAACGAAACTCAAGAAGTAAAAAGTATTATAGATAATATTGTTGAACAATGGATTAAATCTTTTAATAAAGAGATTGTAGCTCATGGCAAACAATATCAAAATCTTCTTCAAGAACTACAAAAAAGTAATGAAGATTTAGTTGATTTTGTTCTTAATACTGCTAATGCTTATATGCAATTAGATGATATTCTTGAAGGAGATGTTAAATTTTATAAAGATGCTAAAGATTTTCTTAAACGTGCTAAAGAAGTACAAGCTGGAGGAACTGCTTACGCTGGATTTGATATTAATGATACTCTTAGTGCTAAAATTAAAGAAACTATTGGTTATAATGGAGCTAAACAAGAAATTAAATTCGGTAATACTACAATAGATAAATATGCTAATGCATATTCCCCCGTAGAGGGTTATGCAATCGTACATGCTGCTGGAAAATATGCTCGTAATGGTTTTAGAGCTGTTACTATTAATAATACTGTAAGACCAAGTAAACAAGCTAATAATATTCAACAAGAATTATTTAATTATCTTAAAGATGAACTTGGTGAAGTCGCTGCTACTAAGAAAGCTGCTGAAATTGCTAATGGTTATAGAGAAGCAAGTAAAACTAATGACGCACAATCTTTTATTACTATTGAAGAATTTATGCGTAGACGTTATGCTGATGGTACTTTTAAAGAATATGAAGATATATTTCAACAGCTTTATGAACTTAGAACTGGTCAACGTAGAATTGAAGATATAGATATTAGTAAAATTAATTCTCGTATTCAAGTACAGAAGAATTTCTATTATGATCATAAGTACGATAGTTATACTGGAGTACATTATCCTCGTCAAATTAAAAATGCTGAATTTGTTCTTATTCCTGAACTTCTTGAAGGAACTCAACTTAAAGAGCTTTATAATTTCATGCATAAATATGATATTGGGCAAGTTAATACTAATGAAACAAGTAAAGCTGCTAAAAAGAATGTTTTAACTTTTTGGGATAATGATGGAAATATTAATCCTAATTTTGAACAAGATCTTATTTCTAATAATGAAAATGCTATAGAAGATTATTATTATCGTTTTCTTTATAAACAACAAGATGTTCCAGAGCATATGAAAGATGCTCAAAATAAAGCTGGTGTGCAAATTACTAAAAAGATTTGCGATAATGCTAATGAATCTGTTAAGCCTTATATTAATACGTTCTTTAAGAATTATTGCGCTAATATTAAAGAAGATTTTAAGAAGCTTCTTTTTAATATGGGTTGGAAAGAAGATAAAAATGGTAAATTAGTTAATATTGATAGCGATAAACAAACATTAGATTTTACTGATTTTTATAAGAAAGCTCGTATTGAAGCTCAACGTCTTGGTATGGATTCTAATTTTATCGAATATTTAACTCCTGATGAATTTGGTAATCCTGCTATGCCTAACTATATGAATAATGTTAGTAGTAAACTTGAAAGTATAGCACAAGCTATATTTAATAGTAGTATTACAAGACAAAAATTTCCTGGTTGGCATGCTGCACAAGTTACTCAAGTTGGTCATGGTATGAAAGTTTTAGATAATAATGGTAAACTTAGAGAACTTAAATATCACCCAAGAGTTATTATTAATAAAGAAACTGGAGTTGAAATAGAAGAAACTGAATATGATAAACTATCTGATGAAGATAAAAATAAATATGAAGTTAAACAAGAAGCTTATGCTGAAGTTATGATTCCTCGTTGGAGCAATCTTATTCCTAATACTTCAGAAGCTCTTGAAATGATACAAAAAGAAGGTCTTGATATTCAACTTGCTTATCGTATTCCTACTGAAGGAAAACAATCTGTTTCTATTGTTAAAGTTGTTGGTTTTCTTAATGATGTTTATGGTAGTACTATTATGTTGCCTGATGAATGGGTTACCCAAACTGGTTCTGACTTTGACGTTGACTCTGTTTACAGCATTTGTCATTCGCTTAAAGTTGTAAAAGATAAAAATGGTAATATTAAAAGAATTAAAAAATATTCTGCTGACGATTTTAAAACTGATTATGCTAAATATAAGTATTATATAGAAGATAATATCAATAATAAAATTTCTTCTGATATTGAAGATGAATTTCATGAAGATAAATATAAAGTACTTCAAAAACGTCTTCGTGATGTTGTTAAAAAACTTCGTACAGAAAAAGATAATAGAGATAATCTTTATAAAGAACTTACTAATATTGGTAAAGAAGCTGGACTATTAACTTTTAATGAATTTTCTAAATTAGATGAAGTTGACAAATTACCTCGTGTTGTAAGAAATAATAATATTCTTGATGCTATGATTGCTATTATGGCAGACAATAATAGTAGGGAAGAGAATTATTCTCGAAGTAATTTTGATAGACTTTCATCTGCTATGAAAGAAATGGATAAAGCTCGTGGAGCTGATTCTGTTAGTCGTAGTGTTTATAATCCTTTTGACCAAATGGATTTTATGGAAAACGCTATGGGTGGAGCTTCTCTTAAAGCATTTTCTGTTACACGAGATACTTTTAATAGTGTTAACAATTATGCTAAAGTATATTTAGGAAAAGGCCATGAAATTATTGCTGAATATGATTTAACTGAAAAAGATGCTAATGGTGAATTTATTTATGATGCTGAGATGATGATTAAAGCGTATGGTTTATATAATGAAACTACTAAAAAAGGAGATGTTATATTATTAGATAAAGACGGTAAGAAAACTAATGAAGTTGGTAAAGCTGTTACTGCAAGAGTTAAACATTATAGATTAGCTAATAGTTATAATAATCGTAATGTTGTTGGAGAATTAATTACTGTTTATAGTTCTCAAACTACTGCACATATTCTTGATGCTATTAAAGAAGGTTCTATTTTTAATGAAAATGAATTTACTTTTGGAACATTTAAAACTCTTATAGATACAGGTATGGATTATAGAACTGCTATTGCGTTTTTAATGCAACCTGCTATTACTACTATTAACGAAGTTAATAATGAAAGTAATAGTTTATATCTTACAGGAGGTGGTAATACTGTTCAGAAAGCTGTTAAGAGAATTGCTGCTAAAGCTGGTTTTAAACTTGGTGCTACTGATATTACTGACTATTCTAACTATGAATCGGTATTGTTAGCGTTGAACTCCAATGAACAATTTAGAAATGCGTATAAAGAGCTATTTGGGGCTGAAATTTCAACGCAAAAGCCTATACAGGAACAACAATTCACGTTGAATGCAAAAGTGCTAAAATCACGCTTAGAATCGTCCAAAATAACTAATATTTCTGAATTATCACAAAAAGATAATGATATTAAAAATGCTGTTTTTGATATTGCTATTTGTTTAGCTTTTAATAAGATTAATAAAACTACTAAAAATCTTGAAAAAGTTCTTCGTTGTTGTAATCCCGATAATTTTGGTGCAAAACAAACTATTAGAGAAACTCGTACTATTGTTGATAATGTTATTGCTTATGGATTTACCGATAATGAAGTTGGTAATACTGTAATGTGTGGAAGTAAACGTCTTATTGAAAAACTTTATCCGGGATTTATTAAAATTGAAAAAAACGAGGTTAGTAATTTAGATGAATTAGTTAAAGGAGATATTGATGTTGAAAATAGCGTTTATCCATTTTTAGCTGCATTTTTTAAATATGCTACATTAACAAGTGTTGATGTTAATAAACAATTGTTTCCAACTGAAAATGATGTTTATAATGCTGTACTTAATGCTGTTCAAGTTAAATTAGGTGTTACATTTACCCCTAAACAATATAGAGAATATAAACAATATATGATGAATATGATATATTCTCAAGTTCCTATACTTAATACTCCATTAACTGTTACTAAAGAAGGTTGGCTAAATGATAATAATGAAGCTATTATTAAATCTACTGAAAATGATACTAATTATTGGAATGCTGAAATTTCTCGTATATTTGGTTTTGAAACTACTCAAAAAATTAATTTTGATATTAAAGATATATTTAATCCTACTGAAGAAGAACTTAGTAAATTTAATACTCTTACTCCTGCTCAAAAAATATCTTGGATTCAAACACATATTGACGGGGATTTAGGTATTTTTAATTATCTTAATGTAAATCTTAATAATCAATTTGAACTTAAACGTAAAGGATTTACTCATCAAAGTATTAAATTTACAGATTCTGCTGAAAATATGGACGATATTTATATTGAATTTGGTACAAGTTTCTTTAATAAATCTCCTATATTTAGACTTGCTATTACTGATTTAATTAAATATGCTTTTGTTGTTGATGGATTTAAATTTAAAAGAGGTGCTATTGATAAAGTTATTACTAATAATTCTTTGTATAAAAATATAGAAGATATGGGAACTGGAATTGTTCCTGCTATTCGAGAAATATTTGGATATTATGCTAATCCTGCAGCAGGAGTTACTGATGAATTTATTGATAAATTTATTCGTAGTCATAAAGAATATTGTAAATCTATTAAACTTGGTAAACCTGAAAACAATAAAGGTATAAGTAATGCTGCTTTTCAATTTAATATTTGTAATAGAGGTAATGGATTAATATTTATTCCTTTTGATGGTAGATTTAAAACTTTACTTAATGAAATTAATGTTGAAGACGCTAAATCTCCTCAAGATTATATTGTTGTTAATAGAAGTGCTGGTGGTAATAAAATTAGTACGTTGTATAAAATAGATAAACATGAAAGCGGAGTTTATCTTATTCCTATGAATTTACTTGAACCTAATGAAACAGGAGATTATAGTGTTAATCCAAATAATAATAAATATGGAGATATTAGTTTTTATAATACTGTTATTGCTGAAGCTGAAAATATCGGAGCTAAAGAATATTTTATTGATAAAAATAATAAAGTAAAATTAAAAGATAAATATAAAGAATATATTATTCCTCGTTATAAATTTAATTTAGAAAATAATGCTATAGATAATGTTAATGAATTTCAAAATGTTTCTGTTAATGGTACTGAAATACAAAAAGCTGAACTTAATAAACTATTTAAAGATATAGAGGCTTATATTCAATCCCCCGTAGAGGAGAGAGGTGATTATGGAGTTATACGTTCTGATTCTTTTTATATTAGCGAACAAGTAGGAAAAACTGATACTATTACACAAAGTATTCCTACTGAAGCAGGTAATATTCTTGTTACTATTAGAAGATATTCTCCGTCTCCTGCTTTTAAATCTAACTTACATAAAGATTTAATTAATAATGTTTCTTCTAATAATACAGAAAATATTCAAAAAGTTAGAATTGAAGAACGTGATGCTTATAGAAGTGCTTTAGCTTCTAAGACTGAAGCTCACAAATATTATAGAATTGAACATATTACTGAAGAAAGTGTTAGAGAAGAATTTGAAAAACAACAACAAGAAAATAGAGATAATTTTAATGATGAAGCATATGCTATTACTACTGATATAACTGATGATTATATAGATAATGCTAATAGAATAACTGAAGTAGATGAAACATCTGTTGCCATGATTGCTGCTCTTAGAAGAGCTGAAAAACGAGGTGATGATATTGCTGCTAAAGCACTTCGTAAATTAGATATAAAAGGTATAAATTCTTATCGTTCTAAAGATATTAAAGATAATAGAAGAAATATATATCATATTCTTAGCGATTATATTAGTAGTTATGCTGATATGATCGATAAACAAATGAAACATTATGTTATAGGCGATAAAGAATATAATATCGGAGAATATGATTTATATGAAGTTTTAAGAAGTAATCCAGATGAAGTTCCTAATATAGTTAAATTATTACTTGAAGCTATTACGTTTGGTGATACTTTTGGAAATATTATGAATCTTCCTATTGATGGTATGGACGAAGATACTAAACGATATATTCAAAAGATTCGTGATTCTATAAATAAAATTCGTAATTCTTCAATTATTAAACAAGGATTTGATAATATGTTTAATAAATATATTGCTAATGAATTTGCTAATAATCCTAATATACGAATGAATGTTGTTAATCTTAAAGATACTTTTGGTGATTCTGGTTGGTGGGAAACTAATATTGGAGATATTGCAATGTTAAGTAATAAACAAGTACAAGTTATTGTTAAGATTGTTAATAGAATTATGAATCAAGCTGCAATGCAAGATGCTCCACGTAAGAAAAATGAGTTTCTTAAAAGATTTGATAATATATTAGCTAAAAGTGGTAGTTTTAGATGGGAAAATGTTATTAATTCAAATGGTCAACTTATTAGATCTTATACAGCTAAATTTCTTACTGATAGAGATAAATTAGTTGATGCTGTTAAAGACACTCTTGATAAATATGGTATAGATAGTAAAGAATATATTGCTGCTAAACTTAAACGTGATGAATGGTATGCTGATAATGTTGAACAACCTGTTGTTCGAGAATATTATGTTAAAAAGAATGCTTTAATTAGAGAAATATTTGAAGCTGCTCCTGAAGAATATCGTCAATATATGGAATATATTCATGAGAAATTTATTGATGATCAACCAGATATTGCTTTAACTACTCAAGAACGTAATAGAAGAAAAGAAATTGATAAGAAAATTAATCAACTTACTTCTGAATATAAAGATACTGAAACTCTTAAATCTCCTGAAGAAAGAGAACGTGCTATTAAATTAAGAAATTTTATTAAAGCTAAATCTGCTCTCAATAAAGAATATTTTAACTATAATGATACAGATGAATTTAAAGAAAATCTTGAAAAGAATTTAGCTATTATTAAACATTATGAAAAAAATAATCCTACTCAAACTTTAGATAAACGATTAGAAAATATTGAATATCGAAGTGCTTATGAATGGATTAAAAATAATAGTTATTATATTCTTAATAAAGAAGCTAAAGATAAAATTAACGAAGCATTTTCTATACTTAAAGATGAAGACAATTTAAAAAGTGCTAAAATTAAGAAAATAATAGATGATGCTAATGCTTATGATGAATTTGGTAATGTTGATGCTCGAAAATTAAGTGATAAAGATATTGCTACTATAAAAGAACTTACTAAACATAAATATGATTTTAGTTATGATAGTAACGCTGGAGAAGCTATATTAATAAAAGATATTCCTAATAATCTTCCTATATTTGATGATAATTTTTATAGAATGCTTCGTGACCCAAGTGAAAATGAAAAAGAAGTTAATCCTCGAAGAATTAAAATTATAGGTAGAATTAACGAATTATTAGGAAAAACTATTACAGCTATTGAATTTGGTGGAGATGGACGTATTCATGCTAAAGATATATTTACTAAACTTACTGAAGAAGAAAGAGAAGAACTTGCTAATTTATATACAGCTTTACGAAATATTAAAGGTAAACGTAAACCAAAAGAAATTCGTCAAAAATTTAAACAAGAAGTTGAATTTAAAACTAATGATGTTGCTTTTAATAGTGAACTTACTTGGGCTTTAAGTAATTTAAAAGGTACTAAAGATTTTGATGTTTTTATTAGTATTTTCTGTCAATTAGATAGTAGTGGTGAAATTATATTAGATGATAATGGTAATTATACTCCAAATAATGATATTTATGGTTATATAGAACCAAAAAATGATAAATATATTAATAAAAAGAAAACTGCTGCAAGAGAACTTATAGAAAATAATATTGATTTTGTTCCTAATGAATATTATTATGCTGCTATGAATGAAGCAAGTAATAATGGTAATTTTAAAGAATGGTTTGATGCTAATCACGTTTATAATCCTTATAAACATAAATTTGAACCTCTTCGAGTTTGGACTGATATGAAAGTTAATCCAGAAGGTTCTCTTAAAGGTACTTATAGTTATGTTCCTACTAATGAAAATGCTGAAAAACAAGTTAAAGATGAATATGTAAATAAAAAATATAAAAAATATAGTAATAATTATAATCGTGATAATGGACATTATAATAATTATGTTACTTTAAGTCCTAAAGAAAAAGAAATGCAAAGTTTACTTCAAGAAACTATGGATTTCTTTGCTGAACATAATAAACATAATACATTTGTTGATCAAGGTTATATTCCTCGTAGACGTAAAGTTGTTACTGATACAAAATGGGCTGTTAATCAATTATTAGGGGTTACTGGTTTAGAATTTAGAAATGATAGTGAAGATAGATGGAATGCTAAAGTTGATTATGCTAATGATTATGAAGTAGAAAATGACATGCTTAAACTTCTAAAAGGTAAAGGTTATCAAGAATTAGAAGAAATCCGTCCTAAAGGAATTGGAGAAACAGATGAAAGTTATCGCAAATATCTTCAAGATACTAAAAAGAAAAATGAAGAAATTAAAAAGAGTAATCTTGAAATAGATAAACAATTATTTGATAAAGATTATCGTAGTGTATTTGCAGAAGCTATTTCTAATCAAGTTGTTATAAATGCTCGTAATAAAGCTAAAAATTGGTTATATTTACTTCAAGAAGATTTGAAAAATACTGAAGCTGTCAAAATTAGTAAATTTACTGGTAGACCTGTTATTAATAAACGTACAAGTGTTGATATTCAAGATAGTTATCATACAATTAGTCAAGATAATACTTTAAAACAAGTTTATGGTTTTACTCGTCGTCTTATTTTTGAGCAATTTAAAGAAAAGTCTAAATTAAATAAATATGCAGATTTAGCTCGTAATATTACTTCTGCTAAATATATGATTTTTAACGTTACTGGAGGTATAGCTAATATTGGTACTGGTTTTGCAAATATCATGGGTGAAGCATTTGCTGGAGATAATCTTAGTAAAAATGATATTAGAGAAGCTATTGGAATGTATATGAATAATTCTTTACGAATGATTGCTGATATGTATAAAGATAAAAGTGATAATTTTGCTGTTGCTCTTACTAAATATTTTAAAGTTGTTGATTTTGATGCAATGACAGAAAGAGTTCGTGGAGAAACTGCCGGAGAATATGCTCGTAGAATGCGTAATTTAATGTATAGTTTACAATCTGGTGGTGAACATTTTATGCAAAATACTGTTTTATTTGCTGTTCTTAAATCTAATAAAATATTTGATGATGTAGACGGTGTTAAACGTTGTGGTAGTTTTTCTGAATATGTTTGGAAATTAGAATACAATGCTATGGTTTCTGTTATTTCTAAAGATAAAGATTTACTTGAAGAATTAAAAGAATTTAAACGTATTATTAGACAAGATAAAACTGAACAATTTAAATATGATACATTTAAACATAATATTATAGAAGATTTCCTTAGAGCACATGCGAGTAAAGAAATAATTCAAGAATATATTCATACTAAAAACCAAGCTATTAAAAAAGCTAAAGAAGAATGGAAAACTAAACCTGCTATTATCGATTTACTTAAATTAAAGAATGGAGAAATTGTTCCAAAAGCTGGAGCGGAAATTACTCCAGATATGATTAATGATATAAAAAATAAAACTGTTAATCTAAACAAGAAAATTCATGGTGTTTATGATAAACTTGGTGCTGCTCTTATTGAATTTACTTGGTGGGGTAGTTTAGTTATGCAATATCATAAACATTTATATCCTGGTGTTATGAAACGTTTTCGTCGTCGTGGATATTATAATGAACAAACTAATACTATAGAAGTAGGTTCTTATGTTGCTTTTGTTGATTTTCTTGGTAAAGAATTTAGAAATGTTGTTAGCGACGCTAAAAAACAAGGAGATGGATATGTTGGCATAGCTATTGCTTCTGTTCAAAACACTTTTAAAGCTGTAATAAATACTATAACTAATATTAAAACTAATTGGAATTTAATGTCTCCGTGGGAACGTAACGCTGTTAAACGTTGTCTTGGTGATTTATATGGTATTCTTAGTGCTTTATTATTAGGAATTACTATATATGCTATGACAGATGACGATGATGAAAAAGAAAGTAATGTTGTTGCTACAGGATTATATCTTGCAGATAGACTTCTTTCTGAATCTCAAATGTATACTCCGTGGGGACTTTATTCAGAAGGTAAAACTCTTTGGTCAAGTCCTATTGCAGCATATAATGGTCCAAGTGATTTAATTAAGATTATGGATTATAGTGCTCGTTGGCTATTTGATGAAGATTTTGATCCTGTTTATAGTACTGGTATTTATAAAGGTAAAAATAAAGTTGGTGTGCTTATTAAACGTAATATTCCTATTTATAGAGTTATTGAAAGACTTAATAATATGACTAAAAATAATAGTTATTATAGAATTAATGAGAAAGCATTGAATATGAAAATTAGTAAATATATTGCTGACCAAATTAATCCTGATTAAATAAATATTATTACTATTGTTTATATAGCTGGAGTTTATTCTCCAGCTATTTTTATGTTTGCACATGACCAAGAGTATATTGCATATAATAGTGCGTATAGTAGCTATATATTATTAATAAGAGAATATTTATAAATCATTGATTATCAAATAGTTAGAAATGTTAAATCTGCACCGTGGCGCACATTTAACACTTTTTTTAACACGAAATGTGCGCTGTGGTGCAGATTATTTATTACATTTATTATATAATAATTTAATACATAATTAAACCATGCCTCAATTCAGTTTTGAAACAAAAGCTAATAAAAGAGTTAAAGAAATTATTGCAGATAAAAGTACTAATAAAGTAGAAAATATTATTGCTACTCCATTTACTATTGATCCTGAATATGTTGATAAACATATTACTATTAAATTTGAAAGTAATATTAAAGAAAAAGAATTTATATCTACTGCTAAACAAGTTAAACTTGGTAATTATTGTATTTGTATGCAATCTATTGGAGATATGTTTCCTTATTGGCAAAATAAATCTGCGTATGCTAATCTTGTTATTGCTTATATACTTAAAAATATTCAATTATACGGTAATTATGTTGAAATATCGGAAAAAGAATTTGTAAATTGGAGTGGAATTTCAGCAAGAAGTTTTTATAATGCTATTAATGCTTTACTTCGTCCAGCTTTACCTTATCCTTGCGCAGGTGATAATCTTGCTCTTCTTGCTGCCACAACTAAAAAATCTATATATGTTGTTAATCATAACTTTATTTTTAGAGGAAATTATGATGAATTTGTAACTCTTTATGAACTTAAATTTCCTAATGGTTGTAAACTTGATTCTAAAGGTAGAGTTATTATTGAACGTTAACCAGTAGTTAAACGTCTTAAAAAAATAAGCCCGTAACAAACTAATGTCTGTTACGGGCTTTTCTATGGGTGCTAACTTGCGTTACAATAGCTATTTTTAGCTTAATTTCGTAATATATTTATGATTTGGTATAATTATATTACTCGGACTTCTTAGAGCTATTTTTAGCTTTAATTTTCGTTTTTGGTGTAATATTATTGTCAATACGATCAACTATATCAGCAATATATGTAACTTTATCATTTGTAGCATTAATATCTCCACGAGTAAATCTAATTTCATTAGTAATATTTATAAGACGATTTGTTGTACTTTCACCAAGTCTACCAGCTTTATTTATATAATCAAGTAAAGTATTATGTATAGTTCCAATAAGTTCAATACAAGTATTATACATATCTTTGTGATTTATATTAGCACGAATATATTCAACATCTTTAGAAATATCATTTAATAAATCATCAGTATAACCTTGACCTTTAATAACTTGCTCTTTATAAGCAACAATTTGAGCTTTAAGATCTTCAATAGATACTATCAAGTATCTAAGTAACAATATTAATATAACTAATATTGTCGAAATTGATATAATTAAAAATACGTTCATAATTAATCGGATTATAGCCATGATTGGTTGCAACTTCTCTACGGGGAATCGCGAGGAGCGAAGCGACGAGCATCAACATCAAAATTTGCAAAATTAACAATTTGATTTTTATAAGCAATACCCACTCCGCTACGCTCCGTGGAATCCCCCGTAGAGGAATCATCACCATTTATAGCTCATTATTTGTTTATTATTGTTTATTATTCTTAGTTTTAGCAATATTTTGCTTACTATTGATTTTATTTATAATAACAGCGTCATTAATTTCATTAACTCTACTTTTAACAGAAGCAATATCTCTACGAGCAGCATTTATCTGTTTAATAGTATTATTTAAATCTTGTTTAATAAGACCAAACTTACCAAGAAGTTCATAAACAGATTTAATTCCATTAATAAGTTTAATAACCGGTTGTTTAAGTTTAACGTAAAGATATATTATAATAGCTATTGCAGATAGTATTACAATACAATAAAAAACATCAAATGCAATCATGATTATTTAATTATTAAATTTTTGTTATTTACCTGTACTACCAAATCCACCAGCTCCACGTTCAGTTTCACCAAGTTCTTCAATAGTTTCTACTTCGTCCCAAATAATTTGTTCACGATGACGAACAAGAATTTGAGCAACTCTATCTCCAACGTTATATTCAATAACAGGAATAAATGGAGAGCCAATAGCTCTATGAACTATCATGAGTTCGCCAGTGTAACCTTCATCAAGAGTACCGGGACTATTTTGCATTATGGCCATAGTTTTAGTATTACTACTTCTTGGACGAATTTCCATTTCATAATCTTCAGGAAGTTTAAAATGAAGTCCTGTATGATAAACTACACGGTCATTTTTTTCTTCTATACTATGAACATAAACGTCCATACAAGCATCACCTTGTTTACTATAGGTAGGAAGTTTAACTGTTTCATCTTCACGATAAACTTTAACACCAACATGATCTAAAGTATCAAACATTTTAACTAATGTATCATAAAGAGTTCCATCATCTGGAGTTGTTGCTGCATAATAAACAGCGTCTGCTAAAACATAAGGTATTTTACTCATTTTAATTTTATTGTTAAAAGATTGTTACATATTCATTAATATATTACCAGCAAGTTCTATCTTTTTAGCTTTACTGCCATAAAGAATAGAATCCATACGTTTAAGACCATCACTATTATCTATATTAGAATAATAGCCAGTAACTGCATTATAAGCACCCCATTTAGTATTAATTATTTCTTTTTGACCAATACCATTATAATAATAATTATTCATTTCTGCAACTACATTAACTTTTTTCATACTAATTTCAGTGTCATTTATTGCAGAAAAATCTCTCATAATAACTTGTTGAATATTATGTCCAGTTTGATAAATTCTACTATATTCATCATCAGTAAAAACTACTTTACCAAAGAAACTTTGTACTTCTTCATCTTTTATAGTACTTTTATACATATGATTATATACTTCATTAAGAAAATTAATCTTAGATTTAGTAATACCTAATATTTCATCAGCAATATCTATATTATTATGAACAGATTTAGTATGTCTAAAACTGACATAACTTTCAGCATTTCTAATTGCAGCATTAAGAGTATTTTCGCATACAACTCTTATAGGCGTTAGTAATATTTTAACTCCAGTAGAACCATCATGAGAAGTAGTAAATACAAGATAATTATCTACAACATCGTTTTTAACAAAAATATTATTAGGTAATTTAGCACTAACAAATATTCTTTGACCTTGACCAAAAGCTCCAGCTGTTTGCCAAATAGCTTTATTTTTGCCAATAGCTTTGTCAAAGAATTTAAAAGCATCAATATTTTGAACAGTTGTATATCTACCTTTAACTATTCCTAATGGAATATTTTTATCAGTACGATAAATACCATAAATATTATCTATAGGATCATAATCTACACCATCATTAGATAACATAGCTGCATAAATATAACATTTATCAACACTCCAATCTAAACCAGCTTTTTTAATAACTTCTTCAGAAGTAGTGCAGTCTTCAACATTGACTGCACCTTTAGTTCTAAATGGAACACCTTTAACAATATATCTACTCATTACGCTAACATTTTTGCATATTTACGAATATCATATTTTCTATCATGAATACTTTTATCAAACTTAAAATAAACTTCATAAAAATCTTTTAAAACTTTAAGTTTAGGTTCACGATGGTCAACAGTAATAATTCTATCACCGTTATCTAAAATAAGAGAACAAGGAATATTAACGATACTTTGAATAGTATAATTATGTTTATTTACAACATCTTCTCGTATTTCACATGTAGAAATATATTCTCCTGTAACAACTCCACCTTTGTTAATAAAAATAGTAGGATTATAACAAATATCTGGTTCATTTTCAAATACTTTAGCCATAATATCATGACTATATATATTATAAATTTTAGCTTTATATGCGTTATTATTTATTATTTTACCATCGCCAACACTCTTTAAAATAAAAGGATAACGAATATTATTTTTATAATTAGAATTACTTGCTGTTGCAAATTCATCATCTTTTAAAGTTAAAGGAGATAATAAACCAGTAGTATAAAGTTTATTAATAGTATCCATTATATCTTTTATTTCATCATCAGATTCTGGTTTTATTTCATCTATGGCTTTACAAATATTAAGAATATTATCAAAATATTCTTTTCGATAATGAAAAGTAGGATTATTTTTATCTATTTTATTTAATATTATATTAGCTTCTCGTTTAAGCACATAAGAAAAACCAGTTTCATTATTATTAATTTTATATAATTCTCCTAACATATTATTTAAATTGAATAGATTGATTATTTACTATTATGGCAACAGTAGGTTGATCTTGTTCTAATTTTGAACAAACATTTATAACATTTTTAATTTCATCTTTAGATGTTCCATTAGTAATTTCAGTATTAAACATATCTTTTCCAATATGATTAAGAATATCAGGATTATTTCTTAATAATTCAACAATAGTATTACTATAAGAAATATTAATAGTTAAATGCTTTAAATCAGATATGTTAAAAGGAGAAAAATCTTCTCCATATTCAGCGATACATTGAGCATTAATACTATCTAATATACCTATTAAATCAACATCTTCTCCTGTATATAAAATTCCTTGTTGAACAAGTTCTCTAATTAAATCTCTAAATTTATTAATTAATATATTTATTCGAGGTTCATTAAATTCAACACTTTGAGTATTTTTGGTAAATATTCTAACGTTAGGAAGTTCAATAAACTTATTATTTTTACCTGTTTCTCCAAAATTAATAACAGCTTCAAGCATTGCTTTTTTAAGACGTTCAATACGATTTTTATAAACATTTTGTCTATCATTAAATCGTTTCTTTTCGTCTTTAAGAGCTTGTTCATCAACTTGCCAAACTTTAATAGCTTTTACATAACTATCAAGTTTTTCTTTAAGTTCTTCTTGTTTAATACAAAGTTCATCATATTGTTCATCAGTAATTTCACCTTCTGCTTGTTCAACTTCGTTAAATATACGAAGAATATCATTAGATATATTATATAAACTACTCATATTTATTTATTATTTATTATTTTCAATTTCTTCAAAAGCCTTTTTTTCAAGTTCAGGAGTAACATCTTCAAGACAAATATCTTTCATACAAAAACAATTTTTCCATTGAATATCATAACTTAAAGAAAGATAAGTTAAATCAATATCATTAATATCAACAGCCATAATCCAATTATCAGGAGCTATTTCTATTTCAACACAATTAATACTTATTGTAGGTTTAGGTGTCCAACCATTAATTATATGATGTCGTTGTAAATAGCAAGTATTAAAATATCTACCAGTAAAGACATTATCTTTATATTCAAATAAACCGCCACACCAACAAATAGGATTTTCATTTTCAGTCCATTCTTTAGTAGCAAAATTATATCTATAAGTAGGTTGTTTACTAAAAGCTCCATTATAACGAATACTACCATCTGGGTCTTTGAATACATTTCCTTTACGTCTGTTTTGACAAGTACCATCAGAACTTATTTGACACCATTCGTCATCAGTAAATCGAAGAGGAGAAATAATATCAAAATTACAAAGTTTTTTAACTAACTCAATTTCAAAAATAGCAGAACTACCAGAATTATTATGAGAAGAAAATACAGCAACAGCTTCAAGAACTTGTTGATATATATAATCATTTGGACCACCTTCTCCTTTACCATATCCAGCAAGTTTAAGTTCTTTTATTGCATGCTGACAAATATCAGAATTAGCAATAATATCATTTAATACATTTTTATTAATTAATTTTTTATTCATAATAATATAATTTTATAAATTAGAAACAATAGATATACTTTTAATATAATTATTATAATCTTTAACAGTAATATCTTTAATATTTTTATCTTTAAAGGTATTATTTGTTTTCCAATCAATATCATATAAATTAGAAAGTCTAATTAAATCACTATTTTCACAATCTATAGTCATTATGCTAATAAATTCTTTAATTTCAACTTTAACTCCTTTTAATTTAATAGTATTAAAAGGAATATAATAACCAGATTTAATTTGACATTCTTTTATATAACAAGTATTAAAATATCTACCAGTTAAAACACCATCTTTAGTTTCAAAAACATCATTTTTCCAAGATAAATCTGTACTAAAAGGAAGAAGTTTTTTTGTTTTAATAGATAAAATATATTGTGGAGATATAGAATAAGCATTAGTAACAAACATTTTATTAAGATATTTATAAATTTTATTATATCTTTTATTAATATATAATATTTTAGAACTAATACTTTGTTCAAATTCATCTTCTTTTAAAGTTAAAGGAGTAATTGGAACTTTATCGCATAATTTATTAATAACAGAAATATTATGTTTAATAGATGAATTAATATTATTATTTTTACTTATAGAAGCAATAACTTCTATTATATCATTATAATATTTAGAATCTTTATTATATCCATAAATAGTAAGTTCGTTATGAGCATATTGAAGAATTTCATTATCATCAATATTTATATTTCTAATATAAATCTTTTTAAAATAATTATATAGAAATTTTACTATCTTGTATTTTATCTTCTTTATTAACAATTTTATCTTCATAAGTTAAATTTATTGTTTTACAAGGAAATTCAGTAATCATATAATTACATTCAGATTCTTTAAGACCGTATTCTTCTAAAATATTAGGAATATCTTCATCTAGAGTATTTATAGGAACATCTATATGAAATATTTTTCCTCTATTATAATCAAAAACATATAAATGTTCAGTATCTACAAATTGTTTATTAAGACATTTATAAGTATTATTTTCAGTTAATTGAAAATCTTTTATTTTAATATTAATAATATTTTTATATTCCATAGTTTAATTAAATTCATATCCTAAACTTTCAAGTTCTTTTTTAATCATATTAGAAATTATTTGTGCATTAGGGTGAGCAGCACTATCACTTCTAAGTTTTATAATATGTTTCCATTCATTAATAGAATAAGTATATATACATTTTGTAGCAGTATCAATAGGAAGTACTCCACGAGCATCTTGACGAGAAAAATTATAATATTCTATAAGGAATTTATAAGTATTAAAACTATTATTACATTCATTAAGATATAAATCCACAGCTTCGTCTAATTCAAAACTATTATTATTGTTAAATAATTCAGCTTCAGCAGGACTTATCCAATAAGGACGACAAAGATTACCATTTTCATAAACATATCTTGTAGATTGTTCAGCTATATTATTAGGACTAACACGATTAAGTTCTCTTGAAGTACTAATTTGAGTAATAATACAAAAAGTATATCTCATCATATTATAACCTATTTCATTATTAAAGAAAGTATCTTCAGATACTCTATAATAATTAATATAAGTAAGAAGAACTTGAGCATGAGCATTTACTTCTTGTTGTTCTTTTAAATCTAAAATAAAATTACCATTAGTAACAATATATAGTTTATTATTATGAAAAGTCCAATTAATATAAGGATTATTAGAATATCTTTCTAAAGCAATAGCAAGTCTACTTGTAAATTCTCCTATAACATAAACACTTTCATGTCTAAACATACTCCAATGATGTTTTTTAAGCAAAGTATTAATAGTAACATCATCATTACCTGTTTCTTTACCATAACAAACTCTTGCACATTTAGCAACATGAGCTTTAACGTCATCTCCTTGTTTCCACAACTCAATTTTCGGTTCTAAAATTTGCATGATTTTCTATATATTTATTTTTATAATTATTATAAACATTAGCAGCTTCTTCTTCAGTTTTATAAGTACCTATATTAATTCTTTTTCCATTAATACATATTTGAACTTGATAAGTCCCATTATCTTTTTTATAATATCCTTTAGTATTTCTATTTAAAGAATTTATAGAAGCATTACATATTCGAAGATTACTTTTTCTATTATCGTAAACATTTCGATTAATATGGTCTACAATAATATATCTATCATCAACTTCATATTTATTCATAATAAATCTATGAAGCGTTATATTTCCATAAGGACGAATATGAGCACAAATATAATTTTTATTACGAGAAAAACACCAAGTATATTTAGAAATTTTATTTACGTCATCTATATCAATGATAAATTGTTGTTTTTCAACAAATAAAATAGCATAATTATCTTTAATTTCAATAACATTATTTCCTTTATGTTCTTTTAAATTAGTAGAACCTGTACGATATAATCGTTGAAGATGTTTAGCACATAGACCTTTAGCCTTAATTGTATTATTGCAACCATCAATATAACAAATACCATTAGTATTACTTATTGTATATTCAATATCGCCAGTTCTATGAAATAGTTTATAATGTTTATTACAATATCCAAGACTTCTTGTATAATTATTACACCCGGGATATTTACATTTAGGCTTACATTCTTCTTTAGTTATTTCTATTTGAAAATTATTATTTTTCATCTTCTTTTGTATTTTTATTAAAAACCACTTTAAATTCAACTTTATATAGAACTTCAATATTAGTTTTATTAATAATAGTTTTAATTTTTTTCTTCGTTTATATTAACTTATTTAAAAAATCCTATTTGTTTTCCAACATTTTCTTCTACAAAACAATAAGGTACACCATTCTCTGTTTTAATAATAAATTCTGGTTTATCAACAAATAATTGAAAATCTTTACAAACTCCAACTATTTGTCCAGTTCGATAAGGATTATTTGGTTCACTTTTAGCTTCATCAATAGCAATACACATTACAGCTTCATCTTTATATTTTGAACAATCTTCACAAGCAGTTTTACTATATCCAATAGCTTTACCATGAACATTTTCTATTTCTTTAGCATATTTTTTACTAAGTACACTATTCATAAGTATTTGTTCATTCATAGGTTTACCACAAATAGGACAAATTTCATGTACTAAAGCAAATCCTATTTTATTTTCTGACATATTTCTAAAACTTTATAAAATAATTGCATTAAATTTCCGTTATTATCAATCTCAAAGTCAACATCAAAATTAATACGTTCGCTATTATGTTCATCAAGATCTTGATTATCACGATTGATTTTAATCAATCCCCCGTAGAGGAGTTTATCATTATTACGAATAGCATTAGCTTCATTAGCAAATCTAACATCTGGTATGATACATAATGTTCTGGTTATAGCAGTATCTATAACTTTAGACATTGTAGAATTTATCCAAATATTATTGTCTATATAATTACGACAAATATCAGTACCAAAATATTGCATAAGTGCTCTAAGTTTAATATAAAGATTTTGTTTTTTAGCAGCAGAATATTGTATTACATTGTTTAAATTATTATCAATAAGATTACTAACTATATAATAATTTTTATCTCTAATTACTTCACCAAAAGTAATAAACTTACGATTAAAATAATCCCAATATTCATTATCTTTTTTTACTCTATCATCAAAAGCAGAACGAGGAATACTAAAAATAATACTCATAGCATCTTTCATACTATCAGCAAAATGAATAATTCTATCTTTATGAGAAATATCTATACTTTTTCTTCGTATAACATAATCTGCATAATTAGAACGAGTAATACCTGTTACAAATATATAATTAATCATACTTGCAACAGTATCTTTACCAGAATTTTTATGACCAGCTATACCAATAATACACTCTTTCATATAAAAAACATTTATTCTTTTAATAACGAACTTAATCCTGTTTTTAGAGTATTAATAAGATTTGTAACAGAGTTTCGCATTTCAGTAACAGCAATTAATTCAAGATTATTTTTCCACATAGCTAAACTACCTTCAGGATTACTAATACTATTCCTAATAGCTTCAAGATGATAAATACTTTTAGCATACATTTCAGCTTTATCAATATTTTCATCAAGAGCTTCTATGCTTCTAATATAATCTGAAAAATCTTTATTATTCATATAAGTAACTTTATTATCTTTAATACAAATATATAATATTTTTCTGAAATATATTAATTATTTTGACTCAATATAAAGCCATTTTTAGCTATTTAGATATTACGTTGAACTATTTATCACTTAGTATAACATAATTCAATATAAAGCTAAAAACAGCTATCTATAGACGTTTTATGTAAGAAAGTAAGCTATAATAACAAAAAAGTGGAAGCACTATAAATACTTCCACTATAATTAACACACTAAATAATAGCAAAGACATCATAATCTCTTTCACTTTCAACATATTCTATTTCAATATTTCCTCGACGTTTAGTTTCTTGAATAACGTAATCTTTAATTTCTCCTCTTAGATTAATTTGACATCTGCCATAATTATCAACACGACAAATTCTACAATTATCATCAAATTTTCTATAACTAAGTAAAACATAATACTCTCTTGCAAAAGTATTTTTATTATTTCTCGCAACTTCAATATAATAACGATAATTACTTCCATTTGCAGGAAAAAATAATAGTTTACGTTTTATATCATAAAACGGTCTTTTAGGACTTATAACAGGATTAAGTATCTCATAATTATAAATACTCATAAATTATTTGTCAATAATGTAAGTTTGTTTAACATGAAAAGGTACTTGAGCTACACCACTTCTTTCTCCATATTCAACAAACATTTCTTTTCCAATAAAATCTTCTTTATTATCTAAAACATATTTTTGATAACTAAAAGAACCTCCAAGATGAACTTCAAAAGTTTCATCATTTATATCATTACGTAGTAAAAATAAAGGAATATCTTTACGTTTAACACCTTCTGGATAAATATCAACAATAGTAAATTTACCATCAGTAGATTTCTTATATTTAATCATACTAAGATTACGTTTACCATATTGATATTCAGCTTCAGGATTACGCATAATCAGACCTTCAAATCCTAAATCAATAAATTTATTTCTACGTTCATAAGCAACATCTTCATTACAAATATTATATTGAGGAAGTAATATAAATTTATCTTTATTGTTAAGATGATCTTCTTTTGAAGTAAATATATTATAATAACCTCCAACAGTAGTATTAAGATAATCTAATCGACTATATTGAGCAACATCATCAATAGCAATATCATAACACCAAAATTGAATAAGTTTATTTTCTTTACAAGTAGGATCTTTAACAAAATGATTAATTTCATTAACACTATGACCCGGAAGATATAATTCTCCATCGAGAATATAATGTTCTTCAATCATAGCATCAATTAGCTTCTTAGGAAATATATCTAAAAGATAACTTTCAAGAACATGTAAACTATTCCAATAAGTGCCTTCTCTACTTTGAAATTTAAGTCTTATAGTACCAAATAAATCATTATTGTTATGATATGCACTAATAAAACAGCGAAGACCATTAATTTTATATTGTCCAATATAGTTATTTACTTTTTTAAAAAGTCTATTATTAGTATTATCATAAACTTTAGCAAGCATAGGTAAAAGAGTACCGTCAGCAGTAGTACGATGAATAGGGAGATATTTATCAAGATATGATAATAGTTCTCCCTCTACGGGGAATTGAACGTTATCTTTTATATCCCATAAATTTTTATATCCAACTTTTAGTTTAGCATTAATACGAGAAGTAATTTCTTCTCTTGGTTCTCTACTAATATAAATAATATCTTTAGTAATAGTTTTACCTATAATACCATGAAAAACTTCGATAGAATTATAATCTAAAGGACGAGCATACCATACACAAGGCTGTCCAAAATTATTACGCCTATAAAGACCTTTATTATAATCAAACGGTAACATAAATAACTTATTTTTCTTTTTTAAAACTAAAAGTCATAGAACTAATAGGAACTCCAACTTCTTTTTTCTTTTTAATTTTCTTTTTCTTAGGAGTATTTAATTCTTCAAGTAAATTAGGATTATTAGAATTAATTTTTTCTAACGTTCTAAGATTTTCATAAATATAAGTTTCTTTTCCTGTAAAAATATTTTTAGTAGTATATTTAATAAATTTATTTTCAGGAAGTTTATTTTTAATTTTAGGATATAGTTTAACAGGAGATTGAACAAAAGTATTCATAACTTCAAATAAAATATTATCTATATGACAATTAATAAGTTTATCAAAATATTGATTATAAATAAATTGATTAGCTATTTTAATAAGATAATAATAATACTCGTTAATAAACATTTGATAAACAGGATAAGTAGTCATAATAACTCTTTTTCCTTCATAAACTCTTTTACAATTAAGATTAGTTAATATTTTATCAAGGATATTACAAATATCATTGTCTGTATTAAATTCTTTTGTTCTTTTCCAATCATTATATTCAATATTAGGATATTCTATTTTAATAATAATATTAATCTCTTCATTAGTATTAGGATTAAGTTCTTTCTTCTTTACTATCATAATATTCAATATTACAATCTTTATCAAAATCGTATAATTTAACAATTACATGATTTTTCATAAAACAACCAAGACCATTAAAATTTTTAATTTTATCATCAAAAACTTCTTTAGCATTATCTATATTATCAGTACAATAATAAAATTTAGTAATTTCATCAATAATAATTTCTACAGCGTAATTATATAATAGAACGTCTAACATTAACTAATTTCTTTTTATCAATTTTATAAATAATAATACGTTCAGGTTTACCAATTAAACAATGATTAAATTGAAGCCATTTAATATTATTAGTAGTTTGATACCACTTAATCTTATTTTCTTTTAAAACAATAGTTCCTTTATCATAATTAAAACCAGAATAAACAAAACTATTATCATTATCTAACAAATGAAAGCGATTAAGTATATTACAATCTTCTTCACTACCGAAATTAATTTCGCCATAAACATATATATCTTTTCTGTCAATAATTTGCCCATCTTCTTTAGTATGACGTATAGCACCAAAATATTGTTTAGATTTATCAATACGAGCTTCTTGTTCTTCAGTAATAGCTTCCATAACAACTATTCTATTACCTTTACTCGAATCAGTAAGGCATAGTCTCGTCATATTGAAGATTCCCAGAATCTTTATTTCTTTGTCTTTTATCATAATTATAAATATATTTAATTCCTTTTTTAATAATAGATTTAAGTTGTTTAAGTGAATTATTATAAACTAATTCTGCAAAATCTTTACTTTTATATCTTTTAGGAATAATAATAGGAATAATATTAAAATTTTTATATAACCAATTAGATTCATTTATTCCTGTAACATCATTATCCATAAGAGAACAAAGTTTACCTTTATTATCTTTAAGTTTACTTTTTAACCAATCATATTCATTCTGACGAAGTTTATAAGTTTCATGAGGAATATTAATAACTCCAATTTTATCTATATTCATTCCCCCGTAGAGAAGAGACAGTCTCATCAGTGTTGCTCCTATACTAACTCTATCTTTAGTAGATTTAGTAATTACAATAATATCATAATCACTATAATTAAGATTATAAATACCTTCTAAATGATTACAATTAGTTATAAATCTTGTATAACTTCTATCTCGTTTAGGAAAATATAATTTAATATTATTAATACCATTTCTATCTTTTCCTAATAAATATCCATAACAAGGGTCATTAGTATTATAATAATACTTTGGTTCAGGATTAACATTTCTATTAATATAATATTGTTCTACAGGGTAAATAAAATTAATATTTAAAAATTGTAATGGAACACCAAATTTATCCCAATATTCTTTATCATTATTATTCCATTCTCTAACAACTAATTCAATATTAGGTTTTTTATGTTTTATATTAACGATAGCTGTATTTATTTCATTAACAAGATTAATATCTTTTTCTTGTCCATAAAATATATCTTTAAACGTAAAAGTAATATGACGAAGAACTTTTATAAAATCTTCTTTATTACGAATATTATATTCTCTATTATAAATATTGCTCATAATATAAGCAACAACATCAAAAGCGTCACCCCAAAAGAAACCACTAAAATCTCTAAATTTTAGTTTTCCTTTATTATCATATTTAAAACCACAAGTAGGGTGAATATCTTCTCTTATAGGAGAACATATTAATTCGCCAGTATCAATACAATGTTGAATAATATTATTAGACAAATTAAGATAAGTACTAAAAATACTAATTTGAGAAATTTTATCTAAAATAGTTTGTTTTGTTAATTTACTCGAATTTATATTTCTCACTATAACATTATTAAAAAAATAACTCCAACCATATAATTAAATACAGTTGGAGTTATAATTAAGAAAATAATAAATTAATATTAGAAAGGCATGTCATCTATGGTCTGACTGGAAATATCTGTACCCATAGGATTCATAGTTTGGTCTATAGCAACCCCACCCATCATAGGAGCCATTCCTCCAACAGCAGGCATATTAGGAGTTTTTGGCTTTTCAACATTCATAATAAGAATAGTTTCTTTAACCAAATCTATTTTAATAGAAGGAATAGCGTTTTGTTGATAAATCTCAATACAACCTTCTCCAACAAATTGAGGAAGACTTAAATCTCCATTATTAATAGGAGTCCAAGATTTTCTACTCTTAACATAACGAAGAAGTTTAAGCCAAACAGGAATAAATTTATTGTTTTTATCATGATAAACAGGTTTACCATCTTTACCACGATTCATAATATTTTCAAAGTTTTCAAATAAAACTTTCCAAGCATTAATAACAATTTCTGTATCTACAGAAACATATTCACCTTGTTCATCAAAATCTTCAAACGTCAAAGATAAAGCAGTAGCTTCTTCGTCTGTCAATTCACGACCTTTAAGATAATAAACATTTAAAACATGTTTAAGCCAATCAAAAACAGAATTAACTTTCCATTCTTCTTTACCGCCCGGAATAGTATTTACATTAGATTCAACGGCAGTAAATGTTTTAGAAACATAATGACGTTTATTTGGATCTTCTTCATTAGAAGCAAAAGTCAAAGTGAGTTTAGGAATTTCAAAACCATTAAAAGAAGGCATTCCTGTTTTATCTTCTCCGATAGTTATAGTACTATATTTAACTTCTTCGAGATGACCTAAAAATAAACCATTAGGTTTAGCTTGATCATTGCCAAACTTAAGACGTGCTGTTCCACGAGCAGAACCTAAACCACGACGAGATACTTTTTTAACTTCTTCAATAGGAGTTTCTTGATTAACTGTTTCTTTTGACATAAAAATTCGTTTTTAAAATTAAGCTTAATTTATACTAATATGCCCGATAACATACTTATTAAAAATATATTATCGGGCAATATTAAAAAATCTATTATGACAAACAATAAATTACTCTTCTACTTCAGATTCACCTTCTTCTTTTGAACCAACACGAGCAGGAGCTTTATCAACAAATTCCTTAAGCAGATAAGCCTTAACAGTAATAACTTCATGACCATTATCTACAGGAATATCTTGAATTTCGTCCAAATTAATAGTGTAAACACGATTCATTTTAGTAGCTTCATCACCCATATCAGCTTTAAGCTGTTTCCAAACATTAGCGTCAGTAAATGTAAGAGAAGTACCAGTACCAGTCAATCCAGCAGGATTAGCAGTTTTAGAACCTTTATATTTAGGCAATTCACGAGGTTTAACAAAAGAAGAAAGAATATCCATTTGTTCTTCTTTAGTAACACCCTTACGACTCAAAGCGTCTTTAATTTCTTCCGGAGCATTTTCAAGAGCAGAAGCTAACATTTCTTCAAAATGTTGGGAAACAAAACGAAGTTTATCATGTTTAGTAAGACGTTCAGTAGTCGTTTTAGCATTACCTTTGCTATCATATACTACAAAACCTTTGGCAACAGCCCACATATCAAATTCTTTATGAATAGCAATAACAGATTCAGGAGAACCAACTTCCAAACCATTAGCTTCACAGAAAGAAGTATAGGCTTCAGCTTTAGTATCAATAGCCGCATTAATTTCATCTATATTATGCAAGAAAGTAACATAATCTCCAGAAGATAAACCAAGTGCACGACTTACAGGAGGAGTCATACGGAAATTACCTTCAGTAGAAACAGCAATAAGTTGCGGTTCAACAGCTACATTTCTTTGACCAGCGTTAACAGCAGAAAATCCAAAGCTCATACCATTTACAGTTTTCATAACTTTAAGTTTTTAAAAAGTTTAATAAATTTGTTATTTAAAAATGTTTTGAAGATTAATAATTTCTTTTCTTATAACAATTTCTAAATCTTCAATCAAAATTGTTATATTTTATTCAGATACAATATAACTAAAATCTTATATTTCAATAATATCTGAATCAGTAATATCAATATTATTAATTTGCTTTAACTCGGTTGTTTCCATGACGCCCATAAGAAAATCAGAAGCTATATCACGAGCAGCATATACAAAAGCTCTATGACCAACCATAACTTTCGGATATTTTTTATAAGTATCTTTTTCAAAACAACCAGCAGTACAAGCATCAAGATAAGAAAAACGACCAATACTTCGTGTTTCAACAACTTTACCAAATATTTCTCTATATCTAATAATTTCGTATTCGGTAACGTAATCAATAGGTTGATTAGCAATACGAATTACAGGAATTTTACCAGATTGAGAAATAGCAGCAATTTGTTGTTTATTAATAGCAATACCAAATTGTTTAGAATTTAAATTATAATCTTTATAAATATTACCATTTAAATCTTGATAATAACGAGTAGGATATAAATAAATATGTTCTCTATCAGTATCTTTCTCGCTTAATTCATCAGCTTCTTTCTTATCTTTACAACGAATAGCATAATCAGGAAGTTTATCGTCAGTATAAGCATTAATGCCATCTGTATATTCATACAGAGGTTGATAGTCTTTAACACATCTCCAAAAACAACCTGCCTTTGACAATAGTGCTTTAATAATATGAATATCAATACCTGTTTTACCGTTAATAACGTGAATATGTTCAAGACAAGAACTAAAAGGAAGTTTTAAATCTTGTGCTCGCATTAGTATTGCAAGTCCTTCATTAACACTTTTAATTCCTCCTTTTTCACTTCTTGAAATTTTAGTAAGAAAATTCTCAGCAGCAATTAATTGTTTTTCATCAAACAAATTAATAGCATTAATAGTGTCTTTATTAACTTCTATAACTTCACGTTTAGCAACAGGTACTTTATCACTGACTTTTTGTAATTGAGCAGGAGATTCATTCTCAACTACATTAGTTTCTTTTTCATCGTTTGCCATAATGTCAATGAGCACTTGTTTGTTTAACTACATTACAATAATAACACATTTTTCTATAACTACAAAATAATATCGCCCGAAATTTCATCTATCATTAAATTATTCTCTGTATCATTTATTACCATAATAGTATTATTCATCTTCTCCTTTAATAGCTTTTCTTCTTCGATAGTACTATTACAATATACTCTATATGTTTTAGTAATATTATCGCCAAATTTAACATTACTAAAACGAGTTTTAAGTTCAACAATATTATCACATAACGGAGAAGTAAATATAACCATGTCACAAGCTATTTTTAGCTCTACATTGGACGATTGTTTGATAGATAATATACTAATATTCCCATTGTTAAATCGCTTCTCATTAAGCGTCGATTGGGCTTGCGATTTGAGCATTCTAAATTGTCCTTTATTAACGCCAGACTTAACATAAATAGGATTACCTTCATCATCAGTAGCAATACAATCAGCAATACAATCATGATAATCACCACAAATTTTATAAACAATACCATCAGCAGACAGATTTTGATTATTATCATTTAAAAATTTAGTGATTTGCGCAGCAAATTCTCCACGCTTAGACACAATTAGTATTTTCTTATCTTTATTAGCATTACAAATATCATTAATAACACTTAGTTTATCAACATTATCAGTACATAAATCTCTTCTTAACTTAGCAATACTATAAAAATTTCGAGCTTTTTCCTCTAAAATATTAGGATTATAAATATCATCAATTTGCTTATAAAAAGCAATATTAGTATCTAAATCATGTCTCCAACCATTTTGCTTAGCAATATTATTACGAAATTCAGTAGCACTTATATTTAAAACTTCATCTCCATATTTACATTTTTCAATAGTTTTTAAATCTCCAAAAATAGAAACACAATCATTTATATAATTAGTATATTTATCATAAGTACTTCTATCAGTATCAGACATATCTACTCCAATCCTGTGTTCCTCTACGGGGGAATGAATATAGTCATTCCTTATTTTATTAGAAATATTATCTACATCAATATTAGGAAGTATTTCACGAGTACGAGTAATAAAATCATTATCCATAATATTCTCTGTAAGAATACTAATCATAAATTTACTATTATAATATAAATGATTAAGTAACATATATTTATCATTTATGCCAACAGTAATAATTAGTTTATAAGAATAATGATATTTAGGATTAACATAATCAGCACTTAAAATTCTAATATTATAACCATCTTCCATGGTCATATTATTAGCTTTAAAACAATCAACTAATTTCTTTCTTGTTTCATACTTATCTACAACGATAAAAATAGCGTCATCTTTATTTTTACTATGAAACTTTAATATAATATTAAATACTATATCAGGAATAATATCCTTAGTAAAACAATAAAAACTTGCACGACCTTTAAGACGCTGAAAACCATCAAGAACTTGTTGAATAACTTTTTCTTTAATCTTCATTATCGTCAAATAAAGAATTATACATACCAGAATGTTTTTTAATCAACATTTTACCAGATTTAAGTTTAGCTTTAACATCACCTTTTTGTTTAGTACTAATACCTAATTTAATAGGATCAATAATTTTTAATGCTTCTTTAAAATAATAATTATAATTAATATTACGATATTCAATACGTTTATCGTCTAAAGAATTTAATACAGTTACTTTATAACCAACACAAAGATTACTTTTTATAAGAGTATTATTGTTGACTTTCTTTACACTACCACCTTGATTAGATACATAAAATCTAACATTTCTTTGAAGTTCTGTACAAGTTACTCCATCATCAAATTCAACATGAAATTGACGCCCAACATTCTGAGACTTACAAAAATCAAGAATATTAGTACATTCATATAATGTTTCTAATACAGGTTTATTATAAAGAAAATAATTAACAACAGCTTGTGCTACAATAGGCATATCATAACCTTTACTTAAATCAATAGCATACATTTTAGGATGTAGAGCACCTTTATATGTAGTTTTAGAATTAAGTTCTTCAACAATATAATTATTGCTTATTTGTTAATCTCTATTTTCATAGAGTATCGGACTATATCTTCAAAACATTTATCATAATACGTTCTACTTTATATCCTTTACAATAAACAACTTTTGCAACTTTTCTAATAATATCTTTATTATTTTTATTAAGAATTTTATCTTCCTTAGCAAAATATCCTATAACAGATTTAAGACCTATATCAACAAGTTCTTTATAGTAAATATGTTCTTTTATTAAAATATTATCTTTATAAATATTATAAACATATTGAGTTAAAATATCACTAAAAAATTTACTTTGTTGATTTCTTCTATTAATATTATTTTTCCAATATTCTTTCATAATATTAGAATGATTACTTCTAACACCATTATTCCATTGTTGCTTTAATTGTTTACTTTTAAGAATACGAGTAGAATTATTACAAATATATTTACCATTTATATCTAATCTTAAATTATATCCTATATTAGGATTTATAGAATTATATTGAATAATATATTTACTTTCGTTATTTTTTAATTCTATATTAGAAATATTTTTATCATATTTTTCAATAATATCTACAATAAAAGAATTAATACCATAAGAAATAATATCTTGAAGAAATTCTCTATTATAATGTTTAAGAGGATTATCTCTATAAACATTATTTCTATAATGATTTATTCTTTTATTAAGATTTGTAGTAGCACCAATTAATATAAGATTAGTTATAGTATTTGTAATTTTATAAACACAACAAACATGTGGTATTTCATCTGTAAATTTCATAACAATAATATTTAGTTAATTAATAATCATGTAAATATACAACATGTTTATTGAAAATACATAATTATGATATAATTATTTTGCCTTGCGCTTCGATATTTAATAACAATATCTACTCTACTAAGTTCAACATTGGTAATATGTTGCTTTTCGATAGTCTCTGAACCTTCGTCTTTATTAAGACGCTTGGCTGCTGATTGGCATATATTTCTACTTAGCGTTCCAGCAATTCACAAGGTTAAGACACCAATAACTTTAATGTCTCTATTAATATAACATTTATATTCTTCAGCGTCAGCATCTAATTTAGTGAGTTGTTTCCAATTATTAGAAATATATTCAAATTTATCTTTATCTTTCTTATAAAGTTTAACAACTATGCCATCAGTATTAGCACTTATAACTTCTATACCAGCTAATTCAAGTTCTTCACACAACATTAAAATCATTAATTGTCCATTTATGGTAACTTTAAGAACAGCAAGTCTATCATAAAGACTACCAGATTCAAAACCTAATTTACCATATATAGAATTAATAACAATCTTTAATGCTTGTGCAAGAATATCTTTTGGAATACCGTCAATAAGATCTTCTTCACTATGTTTAGCAGCAATACGGGTATCTTTAAGCCAACTAACAAGTTTTGTAAAAACACCTTCGTTTAAATGTGCAGGAGCAATATGATACACAGACATAATACTGGGATAAAATGAAGAAATATCAAAATGTATATAAATATAACTATCATCAGTTATAATATCCCATATAGATGGAGCATCTTTATCTTTACAACCACCTTCTTTACAATCAGATAATGTTAAATTCCCCGTAGAGTGGGAATCAATATAAACCAGCTTACTCTTTAATTCTCTTGGAATATCTTGACTATGAAGTCCACCTGTTGCAATACTATAAACAAGTTTATTAATAGTTATTTCAAACCAACCAGTATCATTATTAGTTTTAAGATATTTAAATTCAGGATATTTATTAGATACTTCTTTAAGAGCTTTTTTACTTGTTGAATAAACAACAACTTTTTTCATTTCTTCAAGAAGTTCTTGACATTCTTTAGTTTTAAATTTAATAAAAGGAAAAATAACTCTTTTAAAAGCCATAGCAGTACGTTCAGTTTTATTACCTTGCCATTGACTTGGACTTAAACCACTAAACTCGCTATAAAACTTTGTAAAAAGTTTATCAGCAATATTACTTCGAGAACTACTTAAAACATCAACCCCATAAGCAGAAGATATACTATAACGTAAACGAATCTCATCTATATAAAGTCTTATCATTTCACATAGAATAAAAGAATCGTTCATATTATAATACATAGTAGGTTCAATCCATTCATCAATAATATATCTATCCCACTTTTCAACTAACTTATTAAGATTTTCAACATTTATACCTTTAAGAGTATTATCTTTTTCATAAAAATGTTTATCTTTATCAGATATAGGAGGAAGTTCATATTCAAGTAATTCATACCATTGAAGATTAATACTTGTTTGTTTAAGACTTTTAGGAAAATAAACAGTTTTTCCATTTTTATCAACTCCTTTACCAACTTTATTAAGAGCAAATACAGTCATTAAATCAACATCTGTATAAGGAAGTTTATACTTACTTAAAGTACCAAGTAAATAATCATGTTTAAATATTTCATAATCATTTTGAGAAGAAATAATCTTTTTTGAAGTTTCATATAATTTAGTAATAAGTTCTTTAGTATTATCTGTTTGATTAGAAAACATAAGAAAAGCAGCAACCATTAATCTATCGTATTTAGAACTATTAAAACCGAACATATCAGTACGAACAGGAACTTGTTTTTCAACATCATTCTCTTTTTGTATTTCATAATGTGGTCTAAGTCCGTTAATAAATCCAAGCATAGTTAATAGTTGAGAATCATCTTTATCAGTAATATAAAAGCTATATTTAACTACTGAACTAAGTTTTTCTTTAATTTCTTTTACAGTATATTTTTGAACTAATGGAATAGGAACTTTTTTCTTATCATTTTCATCATAACAATCTTTAAATACTTTAAGATAATCATTAACTTCAATTATACTTATACTAAAAAAGTTTTTTAAAACTTCAACATCATAAGTATAACTACGTATCATATATAGCCTCTTTAAATTGTCTTACAAAAATATCTTTAAGATTTTGATTATCATAATATATAACAGCAGGACTAATAACAGTTTTAACAATATATTTTCCTCTATTATAATTATATAAACCAAAATCATATAATTGTTTATCAAAAATAATTAATTTATTAGGTTTTATACGACTAAGTTCATAATATAAATTACAAATACAATTTTTAATAGCTTCTTTTTCCAAATTAAAATCTGTTTTGTTAACACATTTAATAGCGCGAGTTACATAACAATCTTCAAGAAGTTCTTTATCTGTAATATCTTTATACGTATCCCGTACAATTTTTAATATAGTATTATAATTAATATCAGCTTTAATATCATAAGAAGGTAAAATAATCATAGTATTAGTAACTCTATTTCCTGTACCAAACACAATAGTATCATTTTCTTTACTATATAATTTTAAAGGACAATTAGAACAAATATCTATTTTATTAATAAACAGTTGACTACTATAATGTTCAACACTTAATTTAATATTTTTAGTTTTACGTCTAATTCCCATAACATAAAATTAATTCTTTTCTTGCACGAGAACATGCTACATATAGTCTACGAAGTAAATCATCTTGATTAGAATAAGGACGACCATTTTTATCATAAACAATATCATTGACGTCCACAAATACAACATCATAAGTAGAACCTTGCATAAACATTGCGACTTTCATCGCAAACCTGACTATATCTTAAACTATTCAATATATTTCCAATTATATCCATAAGGTTTATATATAAGTTTGCCTGTAAGAACTTTATGAACATTACTATAAGCACTTTTACTTCCTATGAACTCATTAATTTCAAATCCGTATTCAAAACTTTTAATAAGATTATTTTCTTTATAAGCTCCAATTTTTATTTCTAATCTTTGAGCCATAGGATTATTTTTACCTTTTCTTATAGCACTTAAATGTTCAGCAAAACCTTTAGGTTTTTTACGTCCTTTAATAGCGTTGGAAATTTTACGTCCAATAATAGATTTTTCATTATCAGATTTATTAATTGCTGTATATCCACCAATACCCCCATTTGTTTCATTCAATAAATTAGGATTGATTTTACGATAATAATTTATATAATATTTTTCCATAAAATCAGCATCATTAAAAGGTTTATCAGTATCAACAACTCTTAATAATTTAACTTGAACTCTAAGAGGTAAATAACTATCAAGAAATTTAAATAATTTAGTCATAGTTCGTTTTCCTCTTTTAGCCTCATTAAGTTTCCAATAATGAGAATCTAATCTGTGTTCAATAGAAGTTCTTGTTTGTCCAACATAAATAACTTCTTGTGTACTTGGATATACAAGACCATAAATATTTATTATCATAACAATATAAATTTTAATTTCATTATAAATATATTATTTATGAATTGTAATTCCAAATAGTTTTATGAATAGTTTGTCCCCATTTCCCAGCATTACTGCCAGTACTCCTTTCGGATAGTCGATGAGCCTTACCATTAAAATGTTTCTCAACATAATGAGTGGTCTTGGTTGCTGATTGTCATATAATAATAATTTTTCAAGCATTCACGCTTAGATTTTCATCTTACGTTGTAGCATTATTATCTTCACGATGTTCCAGCAGTTAAAGGACTTTTACAAGAGCCAATACTAACTCTTATGACTCGTAATTGCAAAGCCATAATCTAAATCTCTACTATAAATAATCTTTCCATTACGATTAACTATATTAGCAGCGATAAGATATTTCTTTTTAAAATCATAATATTGTTTCCATTTACTCGCACGAGTACCACCTGTAGCTTTTTTAGCAGTCTCGATTAAATCTGTAATAACTTTATGATATTTTAATATAGTAAATTTATCTCTATGGTCTATAACAAATAAAGGTTTAGTAATATTACCTCCATGTACTAATTGAAACTTAATTAAAAAACCTTTAAATCCATAAGTATCATCAACAAAATTAACAATATCATTAATTATATATTCTTCTGAATTATTAATAATGATTTCCATAAATTCATTAACAATAGTTTCATAAGACATAATTAAATCATTTTTAGTAATAATACTCTTATCAGCGTCTTTTATTATATTATTACGAATATAATTATTCCAATTAGAAACGCAAGCATTAGTATATGCAATAATTCTATACATATCTATGTTATTAGTATATTCTTCATTTGAAAAACAACTATCTATAGTATTATTAAAGTTAACTTTATTACATATACTAAAACCTTCTCCAATTTCATTATATACAGTAGCACCTATATTTTTACTTATATATTCTAAAAAAGTATAACTTTTATTAGTAATATCATTTCGTAATAAATCTAATAAATTAGAAATAGGATTAGTTACAGATTGTCTAACAATTTCTTTTAATACAAAAACTTTATTACATTTATAAAAAGCACTTGACTTATTTTCATTAACAGGAGCAAGTTGACTACTATCACCAATAAATATAAGTTTAATATTTAATTGTTTACATTGTTCACATATATAGTTAACAATTTTAGAAGGAAGCATAGAGGCCTCATCTACTAATAACAATTTAATATCGTCAAGTTTTGGTTTAGCCATAGGATTAAATTGAGGATTATTAGGATCAAAATCTTCTAATCTTAAATCTAATCTTAAACCAAGAGTACTTTGAATAGTATCAACAGGTCTATTTCCAATAGCTTGACTAAACACTCTACATGCTTTATGAGTAGAAGAAGTACACTTAATTACACTATTACTATATTTACAATTATTAATAATGTATTTAGTAATAAAAGTTTTACCTGTACCACCAGCTCCAATTAATCCAACTATATATTTAGCCGGATTAAAAGGAGAAGCTATAAAATCAATAATGCCATCTATAGCTTTTTGTTGGTCATTAGTAAACTTATATTTATTATCATTATTATTTATACGTTCACCAATCTTAAATTCATTCATTTCTTTCTCTTAATATTTTATCAATACGAGCTTGATTAAGTTTATCATAATTATCTTTATATTCTTTAAAGATATTAGCTGCTTTATCGTCCTCGTAGTCAATATAACTTTCTTTAATATCAAAATATTGTTGTTTATCATAATTGTTAACAACAATATTTCCTTTAACAATACAACCTACACAAAAAGGTAAATAATATAGAATATCAAGTTCTTGATTAAGATTATCACATCTAATATAAATATTACGAATAGATTTCTTTTCTAATTCTTGCATATAAATATTAGAAGCACCTTTACAAGTAAAACATTCTTGTTTAATTGGAATAATATTATCTTCTATTAAAACTTTATAAGAACCATCTTTATCAATAAAAACAATTCCTTTAGTTTTTCTAACTTTAATAGTATATTTTTCTTTAATAACTTTATATTTACCTTTGTTATTTTTCTTAACAGAAACTGAAAAATCAAATGTTGGCATAATAATAGATTTAATAGATTATTTTTTCATTAATTTTTTAGTAGATTTAACCATATCAAGTTTAAGTTGTTTTCTTTCTTTTTTAGAAGTTTTTCTATCATTATCATTTCCAAATTCTCTATTAATAATTTTTCTATTACTATTAATAGTTTTAGATATAATATAAATATATCCACAATAATGACAAAGATAATCTATTTTTCCCCAAGTACCATTACCAACTTCATTAGAATCTTTTTTAACTTGTACTATTTTATTGGCGTAATCAACAGAAACATCTGCTTTTTTAGTAATACTTTTAATAACACTCACTTCATCATAATTTTTCTTTTTCATAACTTTACGTGATTTAATTTGTTTATTAATATTATTATTTATATTTATAATAATGGCTCGGCTTTGCCTCGCCACACTATTCGTTCCCCCGTAGAGGAGTACATCGCATACCAGCTTTATATCTGCTTACTATGCTACATAATAATTACAAAATAAAACTTTTGGTTCAGTCTTAGCTTCAACACCAATATCTTTTAATGTATCAATCTCCATATATTCTTTAGCTATACTATCTTCATAAACATGAATTAAACCTATAGCTTCTTCTTTACTTCTGGCAGCAATAACCATACCACCACCTCTATATCCTGCACCAACAGTTACACTATATAGTTTACAATTAGCCATAATTAATATTTTTAGATTATGATAGTTGTTTTTAGCTTAATACAAAGACTTATGCTTAATTAAATAACTTATATTACTTAATATATGATAATTCAACATTGAGCTAAAATTAGCTATTATAAAACATTTAACGAATTAAGTTTGCTATATCTCGATAATCAATAATAACCTAATATAACGATTAACATTATACTCAATAATATAATTAATACATTAATTATTATAAATAAAAACAGGAACTTGTTTCACAACAAATCCCTGTCAAAACGGATAGGTAAATCCACAGTTTGGTTCATAACAACATCTCTTTTCACAAAGAGTTTTATTTTAGCAATAATACTATTATGAATATCTATAGTAAAAATAAATTGAAACAATGAATAAACAAACTATGATATACAATAATTATATTATTGCTATTATTTCAATTTTGGTTCTTTTTCGGTTCTTCTTCATTAATAATCATATTAATAAGATCTTCTTTACGAAGTTTACTTAAATCTTCTTTAGTAGGCTTATAAGAAGATTTAGTACGTTTGTCAATAATTTCTATAATATTATCTTTAACATTTTCACAAACATTAGTAATATATTTATATAAAATATGTTCAACATTATTTACAATGCCAAAATATTCATTTAGTTCACATTCATCAAGAGATTCTAATTCTTCTTTACTAACGTTTTTAAGGTTATTAAGAGCGACAATAATATTTTGATGAAGCAAATCATCAACTTTATTATAATCTTTAGCCCAATCAACAAACATTTTAGTATCAGCAATCATATATTTAAATATATCACTTTTGCTTTTATCAAAAGACTCTTTAATACTATTAGCAATTTCATCTATTAAATCACTAATACTTTGTTTAGAGTTATCAAATTCAATTGTTTTCAGTTTCATAATAAATAAGTTTACTAAATTAATAATTTAAAAAATAGTGTTACTATTATCACTAACCGTAACACTTATAACTATGAAAGTTCTAAAACAAGCATGTTCAATTATCACTAATTCCCATACTTTAAGATTTCAGGTTCAATCACAAAATGTATCAAATTCTTCGTCATCTTCATCTGGCATATCATTCCAATTTATATCATCATAATCTGTATCATAAAGATAACTTGGAATTTCAACTTCAACAGATATATCGTTATTATTATCTTCCATAATCATAATCATAAGATTAAGTCTGAATCCCCGTAAAGGAATCAATGATATATCGTTCTTCTCTACGGGGATTCAGACTAAATATATTTTAATCTTCAACATCAACAGTTTTAATATCTGCATTCTGTTTATTAAGTTCGATTATCTTATCAATATTAGCAGAAGAAATATCAGTAAGACAATCATCATTTAATTCTTCAGAACAAAACTTATTAATAGTTTCTTGTGCAGTCTCTGCAAAACATTGGAAAGAAGCAATTAAACTGTTAATGAAAAAAGTTTCATTATAATTATACTCACGATTCAAACCGTTAGTATTTACAACAAACTTATTCCAAAGAAATTTAACATAAGGACGTTTAGCCTTAATTTCATCTCTTGTAAATAAAGTATTGATAATACCTTTTGCAGTAAATCTACGAATTTCTGCATTAAATTTAATAATAAATACAATTTCAAGAATATGTTTAGGAAGTTTAGCATATCTTTCAGGAACATAAGTACGTTTACGTTCTTTTTTGTCTTTATTATCTTGTTTACTTCTATAAGAACCATTAATAGGTCTTATAGTATTTTCATTAACACCTTCATTTTCTTTTTGAGAATTAACACCGTTATCGTTAACAGACTTTCTTAAATTCTCAACAACAGATTGTTCAATGTCCATAATTTTGTTTGTTTAAAGATTAATAGTAAGATTAATATTTTCTGTAAATATAAAAACAATTACAATACCATACAAGATATTTAATATATTTTTTTCGTCATATGTTTAACTTCTTGATTATAATCATGCTAAAAAGCATATTATAGGCTTAACAGCATAAATAATGTAATAATATCAACAATAATCATATTATAAACAATATAAATATTAGTAGTAACAATATTTCTATCATTACTACTAATATTATATGTTATAATTAGAAGCCCATCAACTTGTCTGCAAATCTTGCAGCCATCTTTTCTCCAGTTTTACCAAGTTTAAAACCAATAATATGATTAATAATAACATCATGATCATAAACTTGAACAGTAGCATCATTTCTTGTACTAAATGGATTAGTAAATTGTTCTCCAGCAACAATTTCTTGTTGAAGAATATCAACACTACCTCCATTAAATATCAAGTTAAGAGCTTGAGGATTATCAAGAAGAGCATTAGCCATCCAACCAAGTTCATCATCTTCTTTAAGTGCTCCAACAATAGCATATAAAGAAGTAAATAAGGTATTAGTCATACCTTCTTGATAAGTAATACCATTATCGTTACTTACAAAGCCACGAATAGGATTACTAAGAGTAAAGCTAACCATAGTATAGTTATCTTTCTCAGTAAAATTAACGTTTTTAATTCTAACAGAATTAATACGTTTACAACCAGCAGCAATTAATTTCTTAATGCAGTTTTGATAACCAACATTAATCGTTTCATTACTTGCATTTTCAGCACCATTTTCAACTTGAACACTAACTTGTTCTACAGTTGCAGCATTTTCTTTAGCCATAACTAATAATTTTTAATTGTTAATAATGATAATTATAATGATAACGTTAATAAAACTATTAAAAGTCTTATCAATCACATATCCAAAATTTATTATGTTATTGTATGAGGTGAATAAATATATTATTCAATAAGTAAAGCTGTTGCTAAACCTATTGAATAATATAATAATCATAAATTTTGTATTACTAATACTGATGTAAATAGAAATACCGCTAAATATAATACTATTTTTATAGTATCTTTAAGTTTTATTGAATCTCCTATTCGTTTTATTTTTATAAAACATATTGCAGTTACTACTGCATATATTATTCCTAATAATATTAATTTAATCATATCTGTTTAAGTTTTATATTGTGTTACATAAAAGGTTTTATATAAGAGTTATAAACTGTAACTTACTATAACTTAATAACATAAAGTTATACGTAGTTAAAGAGTGAGCCTTAAACTTGTTTAAGACGAACCCAATCAAACAAAAGCAAATAAAGCTCTTAAAAGAGTTATTAAATAAGCTAAAACAGAAGCTAAAACAAAAGTTTTAAATAAAGCTATTTGAGTTGTTATTTAAACTATTGTTAATAATATTATTGACAATAGAAATAAAAATAAAAATAATCAAGCTGAAATTAAGAGTTTTAAGATGTTTTGATTAGCTTGTTGTTTGGCACAGTATGCTGAAGTCTTAAAGAGAGAGATAAAGAGGGAGAAGAGAGTGGTAATAACAAGGGTGTGGGATGTGTTCCTACTATTGCTACTGCCACTAATGCTCTAAATAGCCTTAAATAGCTTAATTTCACATTTTCTCTTTTCCTTACTCTCTATCATATCTCTTTCAATCGTTCAATACAGAGCTAATAACAGCTATCTACGGCCGTTTTTGTTTTATTAACGTTAAAACCTTTTGACAGTCACCAGCTGCGTTAGCAACATCTCTTTCAATAGCTTGAATAGCATACATGACTACAGTAGATTCATCAACAGCACGTCTATCATTACTCAATTCAATATTAATTAATTTATTAATATATTGAATAAGTTCTTTAACATACTCGTGACACACATATTTACGACTTGCAATGACTTTCTTGTCAGTTTCAGTTAATTCTTCAAAGTTAACCTTGTCAATGTCTTCAATATTATCACTAATACATTCATCATCTTTTAAAATAAAAAAATTATAATAATCAAGAATATATTCTTCACGAGATTGATTGGTATTATTACTACATTGAGTAATATAATCACAAACTTCTCTTTTTGTTATACCATGTTTATTCATAATATCATCATAAACAGCTTTAATAATTTCAGGAGTAAGTTCAACATTCTTTTTCATAATTGTAACATTTAAATTAATAATATGATTAGTAAAACAGTTAATAGAACAGTTAATTGTATAATCAACTTGTTTCCAAAATTTATTATGTTATAGTATGAGGTATTGAGTTTGAAAAACTCCAACAGCAGGAACTTAATCCTGCCATTGGAGTATAAGCTCGAATTAGATTTCGAGCATTTTGTCAAGCATGTCATCGAGCTTTGTCTGAACACGTTCAGTAACACGAATATCTACAATAGAAGTAGAATAGCCATCGTGTTCGTGAGTACAAACTTCGCCGTCCGCTGTAACGTATTCTTCGCCAGTACTGAAATGTCTACGTTCAAGTTGCATTTTCGCATTACGAAGAACAGCTTGAAGTTCAGCAGCCCCAAATCCTGTCACTCCATTAGAACGAAGGCCAGCTTCTTTCTTCTTGGTATACAGAATATCAAGACCTTCGACAATGTTAAGACATTGAGCAATCAAAACAGAAGGAACAAAATCAATGTAGTCAATCTCTGTAAGATTGTAATCGCCATTCATGTCTTTTGCATAGCCTTGAAAAGGATTATCAAATTGAACACGATAACGAACATTGTCGCCTGTTGAGTAAACTCTAACAGCTTTAACAACTACGTTGATAACACTCACTTCGTTTTCAGCTTTTGAAGTAGCCATGACTGTAATGCTCTCTTTCAGAGTCTCACCAATTTAACGACTTGGTTGCCGAGCGTTTGGTTAGTAATAACAGTGTCAACAATAACGCTATATGTTGTACACCAAGATTTATTATGTTGAAGTATGAGGTATGTAAGATAAATAAAAATGGCTAATATAGCAAGATTATCTCTCACTATATTAGCCATTTGTTAATCGATAATATCAACTCGTTCTACAATAAGATGAATATCTCTATCATCAGTTATATTGGCGAAATTCCACCAACCGTTGTAATAATTAGACGGAAGTTCTTCAAATTCAATACTATAATTTTCTTTAATCTTAGCACGAACTTTATCAAGATTGTCAATATGTTTTATGACATATTGAATACCCCAATTATGAAACACGGATTGTCCCGCAAGCGAAACTACATAAACAAACTCATTCATGATTATTTAATGATTAAGATAACAACCAAGAAGTCAAACACCAATAAACTCCATAACATAAAGCAATAACAAGTAATGCACAACCAATTAAGTCAGCAATAATCGTTATTACATGTTTATCTTCATTTGTTAACTTCTTGAATAAATTTAATTTTAATTTCATAGTTATCATGGTCAGCTTCTCACTGAACTCTCTGCATTGTGTTAGTAATAACATCGTCAGTGCCATGCAGTGCAACACTGCGATGAGTATAATATTTATTATACCAAGATTTATTATGTTGAAGTATGAGGTGTTTGGCACTTTCATGACGGGGGTATTCAAAACTATCAATAGCACCGGGGGTAGTCTACTACATACCTCCCCGTGTACATTCATAAACCTCAAATTTCATAGTAGTATTATCTCTTATTTCATCATTTCTTTTATTTTTTTCATTATTTTCTTTATTATCTTCTTCATTATTTCATTTATCATTTCTCTTATCTTCTTTATTAACAGCTTTTATTTTATTACTTTTATTTCTTTTTTATTATCTTCCTTTTGTTATTTTCTGCTTTATGTTTGCTTTAAAACAACAATCGACAACAGTTTAATAACTATTGTCAATAACTATAACTTAAAACCATTAATCTTAATGCTCTAAAATAATCTTTCCATTACTATCAACTTTACAACCATCGGGGTATTTAATTTTATATTTTGCAATAAATTCTCCAAGATTGCCTTTAAATATCATATTATGATTAACAACATAAATAGATTTACGAGTAGTACGAGCAATAATTTTATTATTAATAGCATCTTCTATAGCATTATAAAAACAATTCTTTTGAAGACCAGAAAATTGCATAAAATCTTTTTCTGTAATTTCAACATAATTGCCATTATAAATAATATTAAGACGAATATATGAAGCAAGAAGCAAAGTATCTCTACGAAGTTTATATGCAATTAAATCGAATAATTCTCCAGCAATACTATATTTAACTCCTTTAGTACAAGATTTATTAATATAAACCTGATAATTATTAACAATACTATTAAGTATTTCTTTTTCTTCTATTTCAACATCAAGAGAAAATTTAGTAGGAATAATTTTAGCAGCATCTTCTTCTGCATAAGAAGCAACTTTATTAGCATAAATTTTATTAGCTTTAGTTTCAAAACTATATCTCATAACTTTATCTATTAAATGATTAATATAATCATAAAGATAATATATTTTTCCGCATACGCCAACATTATGTGTTAAAAATTTAGTTAAATATCCGTATATACAAACATTTAACATTTAATATCTATCTGTAAATCAAGCACTTAACTTATAACAGTATTATCTTATAAATACTATAATATTCACTTCAATATCCGATACAATATGTAATACAACGTTATTGATTATAATCTGAATTATTATTATGTTTCTGTTCTAAATTACAATCGATAAAACTATTAAAAGGAATAAATTCAGTTCTAACAATAAATGTTTTCTTAATACAATCATTATGTTTTAAATCATAAGAAGTATGGTTTTGCATAACAACTTCAAATTGATTATAATTATCTTTATTAATAAAATCCATACTATAAACAATTATTATCTGTTATATAACAGATTATTATTTATCAAAACTATATCTAATATTATCACAATTAATTTGTTTAACTTCTTTATTATCTTTATTAGATTTATTATGATATTTACCATTAAGAATAACTTTAACTTTCTTACCTTCTTTATCTTCTGTTATAGCAAACTTATCAAGAATAACTTTATCGCCATCATCTACAAATCCTTTAATACCATATTCTTCTGCTATATCAAGAAGTTTGAAAACACTTCCTTTAAATACTGCTAAAGGATTAACTTCATACATGCCACGAACACTTGTATTTTTAATAATAGAATATCGTTTAAGATCTGCTAAACATTCTTGATACATTCTATTATTTAATTCCGCTCCAACAATACAGCTTATAGTATCAAGATGAATTCTAATAATATTGCTATTATATTTAATAGCATTAGCTATATATCCGATTATTGCATAATTAAGATATTTTCTACGCATTGATAAACAATTCCAAATATAATTACCAATAAGACTAAAATTCATACAAATCTTTTCTGTAATTCTAATTTCTTTATTATCGATTTTACCTATAATTAAATCACAATCAACTTTTCTTATACCAAAAGTATTAGGAATAATAATAGAATTACAATCGTTATTACCATCGTAATAATCATTTAAAGTTTTAATAAAAGCTCTATTTGTGTCCATATTATAATTATTTAATTGTTTTTGTAAAGGTACAAAAAAGTGATAATTTGTCATATTTTGTGACTAAAAAAGTACAAAAACTTGATAATTTGTCACTTTTTTGTACCAACAACAATGTTGAATATCAAGTAGTTAGCTAATAACAGTATTATATTAATATATAATATATAATATATAATAATAGCTTATTGAACAATAGAATTATCTATATGAATAGAAATATCTACACTCTTTTTGTGAGCACGTTTATATTCTTCTAAACATTCTTCACAACAGAATTGTTTACCTTTATAACAAATAATATTATCTTCCTTTAAATCTTTAATAGTAGGTTTATAAAAGGTGTGATTAATAGTATGACTACAATTATCACAACTAATTTCATAAATTTTTTCTATCATATCACTAACAGGTTAATTATTATTTCGAGTACAAGATAATAAAAAATTATTATTTATCCTTGTTAGTTACCAAAAAGTGGTTATATTGGTTACCAAATTTGGTAAATATGGAACTTAGTATTGATAAACGTACCGTTGATATTCTATATGTAGATAAAGAAAATCTACATAATTTTACTGGTACTGATATTGTTAAATTTATTACGAATAATGATATTAATGGTATCGATTTATTTGTAGCTCTTTTAAGTGGTGTTTATAATCTTAAACCTGCTGAGACTAATCTTCTGAAAGTTGTTGTTAATTACAATCGTAAAGTTGCGTCGCCTATTGTAAGACAAAAAGCTAAAGACGAATATGAGATTTCCGCAACTACTTATTTTAGAAGTCTTTATAGTCTTCGAGATAAAGGTCTTGTATATATTGATATTGATAACAATATTGCATGCGGTTCTGCTGTTCAAATAAATAAATATCGTCTTGAAAAAGCAAAACTTTTTGCTGTTGAACTTAATCCTAAAAGTAATACTAATAAGATTCTATAACCATGCGTATATTATATAAAAAGCACGTAAAACGTATTATAATATATAATATAAATATTATATATTATAATACGTTTTACGTGCGTTACAAGTATATATAATATATTTATATATTATATATACTTGCTATTATATATACATGTTGCTCGTGACGCTGCTACTGACGCTGCTGTTGTTGGCCATTATAAAGGTGGTTGTACATGTGTTTTTAATGGTGCTGAACTTCTTAATTAACATATTGTTAAACAAATTATTTAAACTATGATTGAAATTAAAAGTAAAAAGAAGAGTTATGGAATTAGAATTCCTTCTTCTATTGGAGAGATTACTCCTGAAGTTTTAAATACTCTTGTTGAAGGAGTTAAACTTCCTAAACATTACTGTATTGTAGCTCTTTGTTTTGATACAAAACTTTTTGATTTTATGACTTCTATTAATGCTAAGAAACCATCTACTGTTGCTGTTTCTCCTTTACTTGCTGCTATTAGCGATGAAGACTCTGAACTTATAAATGCAAATATTGGTGATAAACTTATTCTGAATAGAACAGCTATTGAACTTGGAACTCAAGTTAATATTAAAACAATGGCTGCTTATAACAATATAGCTGAATATATTAATTCTGATCCAGAACTTATTAAAGCTATATATGATAAAGATGAAAATGTTATTAAAGTAGACAATAATTTAAATAAAGGTTTAATGATAGCTAAATCTCCAAGAATTATTGTTCTTGAATTTAAGATAATTGCGGTAAATGATATAAGAGGAGCTGTTGATGTCAATCATATAGTTACAGATCCTTTTATTAACAGAAGTGAACTTAATTAACAAACATATGACAGTCGTTATAGAGAAAAAGCAAGTGATGAGTGAGATAGTGATGAACTTCTCTACGGGGGATTTGCCCGAACGCAGTGAGGGCATTCATGCTTAATCTGTAACGACTGTTATTAACAATAGTAATCAAATGGATAAAAACGTTATAGATAATATATATGATTCTGATTTAAATAATGAACTGGAAGTTAATACTATGAAAGATATTATTAATAGTATTGGTTTTAAGTCTGAAGAAGATAAATTAATGTGTGAAGTTATTATTACTAATCTTGAAAAATATGCTGCTGAAAATATTAAACAATCTAAGACTGTTAATATTCCATATATAGGTTGTATTCGTAAAAGTCCTTTAAGAGAAGCTATTGTTAGTCGTAGATTTGATTTTAAAAAAGCTCGTTTAAGTATGAGTAGAGAAGAATATAAAGATTATGTTAGACAATCTATTGATAAACTTAAAAAAGAAGAACGTCGAAAAAATGATTTAAAACGTGAACTTTATAAGATTCAAAAAATCAATCATAAACAATATAATAAATTGTATGAAAGTGTTGGTAAAGCATATGCTGATTTTTATATTTTTGCCATATATTGTTTAACTCCTGTTGAGCATAATGAAGAGTTTGAAGAATTATATAGAGAACTTAGTAACAACGAATGATAAAAATAATTCATATATGGTAAATGGTTTAATTATAGATAAATTATTAACTGTTGATGATACTGGTATGCCTAAAGCTCCTACTCTTCGTCAATTACAAGATAAAGATGTTTTATTACTATGGCAAAGAGATACTTCAAAAGATAAACATAAATATATAGCAGAAGTAGGTGTTATATATTATCTTGGAGATCCTAAATCTCCTGCTAAACAACAAGGACTTAGTTATGAAGAAAGTCTTAAAATGGCAATAGAAAATTATGATTTGCCTAAAGATTATAAACCTGATTCTCTTGTTAAGAAACTTATTGATAAATATTATGTTCGTAATATTACAGAAGCTGGAGTTGCTTTAGAAGCATTACAAAAATCTGTTCATTTAGTTTCTATAGCTGCTGTTAAAATAAACGAACAATTAAATAAAAAACTTAGTGGAGTTATAACAGATGAAGATATTACTCCTATTCTAACTTTGATGGATTCTGTTAGTAAACGTATTGCAGAAATTCCATCTTTAACTAAAGCTCTCGGCACAGCTTATGATAATCTTCGTAACGAAGAAGAAGAACAATTTGCTCGTGGAGGACGACAAATTCTTAGTAGTATGGACGCAGATGAAAATAATTTTTAATATAATATGAAAATACCTGATAATATAACTATTGGCGGTCAAGTTATTGAAGTTAAACTTATTGATCATTTAGATAATGGTTATCTTGGACAAATATCATTAGGAGAAAGCGAAATCGTTATTGCTCAAAATTTTAATGGTCGTAAACAACATCAAGAAAGTATTAATTCTACTTTTATACATGAAGTTATACATGGAATTTTAGATACTATGGGAGAAACTGAGCTTAGCAGTAATGAAAAATTTGTTAATACTTTTGCTGGATATTTGTATCAAGTTATTAAACAAATAAAAGATTAATAACCTAATTTAAATTATTTTATTATGTATAAAGTTAGACCTATTTATGACGATATTAGATTATTTTTTGATGAGCCTTCTCATAAATATACTGATAATCTTGGTAATGAGTATATTTCAACTACTACTTTGCTTCATAATTATAAGCCAAAATTTGATAAAGAATATTGGCTTAATAAAAAAGCTAAAGAACTTCATATTAGCAAAGAAAGACTTGCTAAGCAATGGCAAGAAATAACTGATGAGGCTTGTAAACGTGGTACTAAAACTCATAATGGTCTGGAAGATAGTATTAAAGATACATCTATGTTTTATAAAGCTGTACAACATATTAAACGTAACGATAATAGTATGACTACTGTTGCAGATATTGAAACTATAGACCAATATATCAAACCTATTATTCTTGATGACTTTATACAAAAGACTGAAAATAAATATCCTAAAATTTATGAAATATTTGATTATTATATAACTAATGGATATAAAATATATTCTGAAATTGGTAGTTTTATACCAGATTTATTAATTAGTGGAACTATTGATATTCTTATTCTTCGTGAAGATAAATTTATTATAGGAGATTGGAAAACTAATCGTGGGGGTCTTAAATTTGAAAGTGGTTATTATAAAAAAGATAAAAGACAAAATCCTCATCAAACAACTGATGTTTGGGTTTCTACTAATAATAAACTTTTACCTCCTGTTGCTCATTTAGCTGATTGTAATGGAGCTATATATAATTTACAACTTTCTATGTATGCTTTTATGGTAGAATATATTTTAGGACTTCCTTGTGCTGGTTTATGGCTTTGTCATATTGATTCAGACTTTGTTCTTAATGAATATGGAATGCCTAAACGTTTTCCAGATGGTCTTTATCATCTTAAAAAGAATCCTAAAGAAATTGTTACTGTACATAAAATGAAATATCTTAGAACTGAAATAATTAATATTCTTGAAGATAGACGTAAGAATATTGCTGCTTCAAGAATAGCTTCTAAAACTTTATTTTGATAATGTTATGAGAAATATAATATTTGCCGTTCTTGCCGTTCTTGCAGTTTCTGCTTGTGTTCAATCCCCCGTAGAGAGAGAAATAATATATGTACCTGTTAAAGATACTATATCTGATAATTCTAATGTTATTAGAATTGTTAATCTTGAACGAGAACTTCAATTAACAAGAGATAGTCTTAATAGTATTAGAGATTCGATTGGAGAAGATTTATTTGTTGCAAGATATAAACTTAGTCGTATTAAATATTATACAAATCTTGTTGATAAAAAACCTTCTCAAATGAAATTTTACAAAGGTTGGATTAATCGTGTTTTGAAAGGAGAATAATTATGGCTAATTTTGATGAAGAATTTAAAAAAGTAATAGTAGTTGAAGGAGGATATGTTGATGATCCTGATGATATTGGTGGAGAAACTTATCTTGGTATAAGTAGACGATATAATCCAAATTCTAAAATGTGGAATATTATTGATGATATTAAAAAAAGATTTGGTACTAAAGGTATTAATAATAGATTAAAAAATAATCAAGAAATTACTAATGAAGTTAAACGAATTTATAAAATTAATTATTGGGATAGACTTGAACTCGATGACATTCCAAGTCAAAAAATAGCCCATGAATTATTTGATACCGCTGTTAATTGTGGAGTAACTACTTCTATTAGACTCGCTCAACAAGTTTGCAATATGACTATTACAGGTAAATTTACTCCAGAACTTAAACATAATTTAGTGCAATATGGAAAAGTTTAATAAGATATTGTTATTGTTAATTATTACTTTAATAGTTTTTTCTGTTGGATATAATATTGGTTATAGGAAAGCCAAAAGTAATATTAATGATAACATTGTTATACAAGATACTACATATAATCATATATTTTTAGATAGTATAAAATATCGTTTAATTGAAAAAGATAGTATTATATATAATATAAAAGAAGATTTAAAAGATGATATACAAGAAGCTATTAATGCTAACGATAGTAATGTTGTTAAACAGTTTTATGAGCTTGTTAGCGAATGATAAATATGATACTTCTCTACGGGGGATTGAATGGAAGTCAGACACTATTAAAGTTGCTATTCCTATTGAATTACTCCGTAAAGCTAATATTAAAATGATTGAAAGAAAATATTTTAAAAAGATTATTATAGAACAAGATTCTATAATTACTCTTAAAGATAAATATATTCTTGAACAAGAAAATGTTATTAATGATTTTCAAAAAAGACTTCTTGTAAATGCTCAATTAAATGAAACTATAAAAAAAGATTTAGAAAGAGAAAAAGTTAAATCTAAAATATTTGGTGGAATTGCTGGAGTTGCTGTAGTTGTTACTATAGTGACTATTTTAATAAAATAGTTTATTATGGAAAGTTATCCTTTTTTGGACTATATTAATGAAATTGACAAAGAAAAGAAATATAAAAAGGCTTCAGAATGTGGCTTTTACGATCCTTATGATTATTTTCTTGTTGGCGATAGCGGTGGGTTTTTGATGAATATTGATCCTACTGCTAAATTTGTTAATACAGAATTACTTCAAGAAGTAGGAATTTATTTTGATAATAATAGAAAATATACAGCTTATAAAGAAGATTCTATTCCTCATAGACAATTTAGACGTAGAGAACAATATAGACGTAAATATGGTTTTGATGCTCCTTGTCTTAAATTAGCTAATGGAGAAATTAAGAATATTCATATTACTGGCAGTCATTATAATTTTCTTAATTATTGTAGAATTGAACAGCTTGATGAATCTACTGTTGTTAATGGTATGAAGTCAACCGCTAAAAAGAAATATGCAAGACCTTTATTTATTGATAGTCAATGGTGGATTTTTAATATACTTGAATTTGCTGAAAAAAATGGTTTTCATTTATTGATTGATAAAACTCGTCGTGGTGGATTTTCTTATATTATGGCTGCCGATAGTGCTAATGCTGTTAATTGCGAATCTCGTAAAGTAGTTATTCATGTTGCTGTTGATAAAAAATATCTTACTCAAACAGGCGGTCTTACAGATTTTGCTGTTAATGATTTAAAGTTTTATGAAGAAAATACTCCTTTTGTTCGTGGAATACTTAGTACTGTTAAATCTGATTTTCGTTTAGGTTATAAACTTCCAAATGGCGTTGAAGCTGATAAATCTTGGCGTTCTGCGCTTATTAGTGTAAGTGCTGCTAATAATCCAGATTGCGCTATTGGTAAAGACGCTATTAAAGTTAAAGTAGAGGAAGTTTCTACAATGGAAAATTTTGATGATTTTATGAATGTTACTGAACCTGCAATGAGAACGGGTGCTTATACTACAGGTATGTTATGTGCTTGGGGAACTGCTACTTCTGGTAATATGCAAATGTTTGAACAAAATTTTTATAATGTTAAAGGTTTTAATTTTATGCCTTTTGAAAATGTTTGGGATAAAGATTGTCGTAATGAAACTTGTGGTTTCTTTAAAGCATATTGTTGGGGTTTGCAGGGAGAAATAGACGGTGTTAAAGGTATAGATAAAGACGGTAATAGTAATATACTTGTTGGTCTTGAAATATCTCGTCGAGAAAGAATTGAAAAGAAAAATAGTGTAAAGAAATATTCTGATTATATTAATTATCTTGGTCAATATGCTAATTTTCCCGCTGAATCGTTCAGTAGTGCTTCTGAAAATATATTTAGTTCAGAAGAATTAACTGCTTGGGAAGATAGACTTAGAATAGATACTGATTTACATTTTTATGTAGACGGTAATCTTGAAATTGACGAAAAAGGTAAAGTTATATTTAAAAGTAATGCTAAATTACATTCTGAAAATAAGAAAACTTACGATTATATTGTAGGTGTTCCAAGACGAGGACATGAAGATCCTCATGGTTGTGTTAGACGTTGGTTTACTCCAGAATATGTTGAAACTAAAAGAGCTGATGGAGCTTTAATAAAAGAAATACCTGTAGGTTTATATAGTATTAATTATGACCCTGTAGGTGTTAATAAAAATAAAGATGAAGTTACTATGAAACATTCTCATAATAGTATTATGGTTTGGCAAAATCCTCATTATCTTAATGGTTTTAAACAAAAACTTGTTTGTACTTATTATGGTCGTCCTGATACTCTTGAAGAAGCTGATAGAATTTGTTATCTTTTAGCTAAATATTATAATTGTATTGGAACAACTAATGTCGAAGTAAACCGAGGTGAAACTGTTTCTAATTTTCGTAAATGGAATGCTTTAAAATATTTATCTTGTGAACCATTAGAAGTTTTTGATCCTACTTTTAAAGGAAAAATTAATACTACTTATGGTTATAATATTTCTGGTGAACAACATAAGTTAGATTGTATTCGTCTTACTAAAGAATTTCTTTATGAAGAAATTGGTAAAGATGAATTTGGAAATACTTTAAGAAATTTTCATAGAATATATGATTATCAAACTATTCTTGAATTAAAGAAATGGAGTGTTAAAGGTAATTATGACCGTGTTTCTTCTATGCTTCTTAGAGGTATTGAGTGGAAAGCTATGAATCTTAAAGCGCAAGATGAACTTAGTAATCGAAAGCAACTTAATAGTGAAAATATTGATGATTATGATAGTAATATATTATCAAGACCGTGGTTTTAATTAATAGTATAATTATATGAGAAGTAACGTACAAGAATTTGATTTTCCTTTACAACGCATTCCAAGTGATAAAAAAGACGCTGCTTGGGCAGCTAATTGTTGTGATTGGATTATAGCTCAAGGTATTGCTAATAGAGGCGATAATTCAGAAATAGAAATAAAATATGCTATTCTTAATGGTAATATTCCTGATGAATTTTATAAAAAGATATTAAATCCTTATAATGCTACTCAAGAGAAATTTAAACGTTTTCCTGCTACTATGCGTAATTATGATTTAATGAAAGGTATTATAAGAAGATATGTTAGTGAATATATTAAGAACCCTCATGATTTTATTGTAGGAGCTAATAATCCAGAAGTAATGCTTGCTCGTAATCGTAAACTTAGGCAAGAATTATCTTTACTTGTTCAACAACGTATTGCTGCTCGTATTCAGCAAAGTTATCAAGAATGGGTTAATGGAGGTAATGATCCTCAACAATTTAATCCTCAAGATTCTATTGATGTTGAAGCTTTTACAAAAGAATTTAATGAAAATTATGTAGATGATATATCTGCACAAGGTCAAGAGATTCTTAATGTAATTCGAGATATTACTGATGATGAAATATTTTACGCAAGAGCGTATTTTGATTTTGTAAGTTTTGGTGAGTGTTATACTTATGCTGATGTTGTTGGTACAAAATTAGTTAAACGAAATGTTTCTCCGAGAGACGCTTATCCTATTAATACAGATAGTCCTTTTAGAGAAAACGATGACATGTTTGCTTGTAGACGTAAAATGTCTTATCAACAAATTATTGATGAATTTGATGATTATCTTGACGATAAACAACGAGATTTTCTTAATACTTATTATGCTAAACATTCTCCAGCTAATACTAAAGATTTAGTTTTTTCCACTTATGAAAGTTATTTTCCAGATGTTTGCCAAAAATATAGTATAGCTGATAGAGAATTATTTAGACGTTCTCCTAATATGCAAAGAGACTATAATATGGATTTGTATGATGTTTGGCATGTAGTTTGGAGAGGTGAAGTAAGAAGAGCTATTGTAACGTTTGTTAATGAAGCTGGTTTAATAGATAGTAGAGTTGAGAATGATGATTATGTACTTAATGTCTCTACGGGGGATATTTCATTAGAATATGTGTATGAACCACAAGTTTATGAAAGTGTTCGTATTGGTGGAAGACATGATGCTATTTATCCTTATGGAGCGAGAGCTATAGCTTATAATCGTAATGGAAAATTACCTTATAACGGCATTAATGAAGTTCTTCCGGGTTTTGGAAAGTTTAGTATTGTAGATATAGTTACTCCTTTTCAAGTATTTTATAATATTGTAGCTTATCATAGAGAAATGGTTATTGCTAAAAACAAACTTAATATTCTTATGATAGCTAAATCTTTATTAGGTAAATATCCTGAAGAAACTATTTATAGAATGCTTGCTGATGGTATTTTGTATATTGATGATGAAAATGATCAAGGAATGCTTAGAGCACAGCAAGTTCGTATGCTTACTGCTTCTTTTGGAGATTATATTGCTCAATTAAGTTCTTTACTTAATGAAATTCAACAAACTGCTAATATGCAAGTTGATATGACTCCTCAACGTTATGGTGAAATTGGTAATTATGCTGGAAAAGCGTCTACCGAAGAAGCTATTATTAGAGGTAGTATGGGTAGTGTTATTATAGAATTTATGATGGATAATCTTCGTGGTTATGATTATAATCGAGATATGGATTATTCTAAACTTGCATGGATTGACGGTCTTGATACTGCATATAGAGATTCAGCAGACGGTAAATTAAAGTATATTAGTCTTGATGTAGATAAGCATATATATGCTGATTATATTATTAAAGCTAAAAATTCTACTAAAGAACAAGAAAAACTTAATCAACTTAAACAATTTGCATTTAATGCTTCTCAAAATGGAGATAGTATGATGGCGATTGCTGCTATTACTGGAGATAATGTTGCTGCTATTAGTAAACTTATTAAGAAGTTTCAAGAAGAAAAAGACGCTCATGAACAACAACTTAAACAAATGGAACAACAAACTGAACAAATGCGTCAAGAATTTGAACTTAAAAAGATTGCAGCTAAAGGAGAAGAAGATAGAAAGACTAAGCAACTTGAAGGTTATATTGACCAACAAATCGAACTAATTCGTGCTGATGCTAATATGATAAGTTATAATGCTGAAGTAAGTGATGCTAACAAAGAAGCTGGTATTAATAGACTTAATGAAGCTCGTTCAAGAGTTGAACAAGATAAAGTAACTTTAGATAGACAAAAGACTTTATTAGATATAGTCAATAAAGAACGAGATAGACAAGTTAAAATGCACGATATTGATACTAAATATAAGATTGCTAAAGAGAATAAAAACAGATACGATTTTAAAGGTAAATCTAAGAGTAAAAAGTAAGTTATTGATATAGTTAGTTATATTGTTGCCCTATTTTGATGTATCAAAAGCGATATATTGGAATAGGGCAAATTGTGTTCGTAAATAGCTGTTTTTAGCTGTAATTTAGGCTTTCTTTTTCAATGTTACCGAATGTTCAACGTAAATAAAAATCAAGCTAAAAATAGCTTCAAAACAGCTTATATAACATAAACAGTATAGATAATATTATAGTTGTTGACGATTATACTGTTTATGTTTTTGAAATAAATATTGTTTGTGATATAGTTTGTGCTTATATTCGTGATAGTAAACTATAACAAAATAATAACGATTATGGATTTTAGTTTTGGTGATGGCCAAATGCAAACCGATAATAATAACGGTGCTGGCAATGTGAATAACACAAAGAATAATGTTACTAATATTACTAATCAAACTGTAGCTCCTGATGATGATACTACTGATCTTGATGATATTAATGATGGAGATAATAGTAACAATAATGATGACAAAGGAAACAATAACAATGATGACAAAGGTAATGACAAAGGAAATAATGATGGTAATGATAAAAGTACCGACAATGATGATTCCGAATTATCGCAAGGAGATGTTGTAGAAATTGGAAATAATTCTTATATTGTAGATGATAAAGGTAATCTTGTAGATGCTTCTGGAAATATATTTAAAGAAGCTAAAGATGTTAAGTCTTTTCTTGAAGGACTTGATAAAATTGACGATAATACTGAAGAATTAAATATTCAAAGTATTCAAAATGCTATAGGAATTACTGTTACAGATGAAAACGATAAACCTGTTGAATTTGAAAATACAGTAGATGGAATTAAATCTTATATGAACGCAGTTATAGAAGCTGCTAAAGAAGAGCATTATGAAACTGCTATCAACACATTATATCAACGTTATCCTATTTTAAATGATGTACTAAATTATTATATTGCTAATGGTAATTCTCTTGAAGGATTTGGAGAAGTTCCTGATAGAAGCGGAATTACAATTGATGATGCTAATGAAGCGCAACAAGAATATATTATTAGAACTGCTTGGAGTGAACAAGGAAGAAAAGGTAATGTAGATAACTATATTGCTTATCTTAAATCTAATGGTACTTTAGCTGCTATTGCAAAAGAAGAACTTGAAGGTTTGCAAGAATCCGATAGAGCTTATAAAGAAGAAATGGAAAAGCAAGCTAAAGAAATTGAAGATAAACGGATTGCTGATACTGAAAAATATTGGAACGGTGTACATGATGTAATTAAGAATCGTAATATTGCTGGTTATCAAATTCCAGAAAATATTATTATTAGTCGTAATGGTGAGAAAATATCTGCTTCTCCAGAAGACTTTTTTAATTATATTTATAGAGTTGACGAAAATGGACAATCTGCTTATGTAAAAGATTTGTTACAAGAAACTCCTGAAAGTCGTAGAGATGATGAAATTCTTCGTGCTTATCTTAAATTTGTTGGTGGAAATTATTCTAATCTTGTAGATATGGCTATTAATAAAGCTACTGTAAATAAACTTCGTTTTAAAGCTAAAGAAAAGTCTACTTCTTATAGAGTAACTAAGCCTACTAATAATAATCAAAAGAAAGATATTAATTTTAGTTATTAATATTATTTTAAAAAGAATTTAGTTATGTTTTACAAAATGCGTGTACTTTCGCAGGGAAAGTATGATGATAGAGGATATTCTAATGAAGATAGTATCTCTTATCTTCAGCTACAAAAACCTGCTGAAATAAATGGATTTATTACTTATAACTACGGTATGGACGATGACCGTTTTCCTTTGACATTTATGACAGAAGGTCAAGGGCAAGCAGGTACTGTTGATGTTCATACTGTTCAATGGGTTTGGAATACTATGGGTCGTATGAAGTTTACTGATTTCATTACTCATTGCGATATTCCTGCTGGTAGAAAAGCTGGTCTTGGTGGTGCTGAAATTGAAATTCACACCAGTACTCATTGGTTTATTGAACAATATGGCTTGATTGGTCCTGATGGTCGTACTCAAGTTCGTATTCAAAAAGATCTTGGTGAATCTCCTTATGGATATGCTTATCTTATTAAATTAACTAATCCTGATCCTAATGCTTACATTTCTGAAGATTTACTTGCTGTAGGTAAGTATTGGAGTTTAGCTGCTCCTACTGTTTCTGAATCATATTCTAAAGGTAATAGAAGTAATTCTATGGGGCCGGGTAAGATGACTTCTCAACTTGAGTTCCATCGTTATTCTAAAGAAATTGCTGGTAATCTTGCAAATACTGTTACTGAATATGAATTTAAAGATAATAGTGGTTCAACTAATCGTCTTTGGATTAATGAAGAGATGCGTCAATTCCATATTCATATGCGTGTTATGAATGAAGAACGTCTTTGGCTTGCTGAATATAACCGTAATATGAATGGAGAGGTTGCTCTTAAAGATCGTGATAATGGTAAACCAATTCCTCATACTTCCGGTATGCTTGAGATTTGTCGTGAATCTAATTACGATACTTATGGAGAGTTTTTAACTCTTAATAAGATTAAACGTATAGTTGGTGACGTACTTGATAGAGATACTGATAGTGGAACAATGGATATTGTTCTTATGGGAGGTAAAGGTTTTATTGAAGATTTTGATGATGCCATGAAAATGGACGCTAAACAGAATGGTTTCTTGACTCCTCTCGGAGATAAAGAAATTGGTACTATGAGTGGTGGTCTTGAATATGGCGCATATTTCCGTAAATATAAAACTGTTGAAGGTCATACTATTACAGTTAAACATTGTTCTTTCTTTGATAAAGGAACTATTGCAGAAGCTGCTAAACAGAATGGTGAAATTCATCCTCGTACAGGTCTTCCTATTACTTCTCACCAAGCATGTTTTATTGATTTTAGTTCTTATGATGGAGAACGTAATGTTCGCATTGTTCGTCGTAAAGGACAAATTTATAAAGCTAAAGTGTTTAAAGGTATGAGTGATATTCCTGCTTCTTGGGGAGTTCCTGATAGTAATTATATTTCTACTGAAATAGATATGAGTAGATATGAAATTATGTCTTCTCTTGGTCTTCAAGTTAATAATTCTACCAAGATGTTCCTTATTAAGTGTGAACTGTAATTTTAATTTATAAATTTAATTCATATGCAAAATAGTTCTGACAGTGGTATGACATTTGGATTTAATAAACCAAATACCGAAATAAATAAACAGACAGTTAACGATTCTATTCAATCCCCCGTAGAAGAAGTTGATACTACTCAACAACCTATTACTTCTAAGATTGATATAGAAAAAGGTGCTGACAGAGAAGATTTAAGTGAAAATCAACCTTATACTGATGTTCGTTCTATAACAATTATGCTTGTTAAGAATACTTCGCTGTATCGTAAAGTAAACGATAAAGTACTTCCTAAACGTATTGATTATATTGGGAGTTGTTTTAATTCGTCTAAGGTTATTTCAGCTAATCAAGAAGAAGTCAACGCATATTTTCCAAATCTTGTTGGTCTTTCTCCTAATGATCCTTCTTTTATGTTAAGAGTAAAACAATATCTTAATAATATTCGTATTCCTGTTGATGAATTAGGAAAAACGTTCGATATTAGTTTTTATTATCATCATAAGAAAGATTATTATAAATTTAAAGCTAAAGAAGAGGCTATTGAAGAGACTTATCAAAAAGCTCCACGTAGAGGTGATGTTGAAATTAAAGCAGCTATTAAAGCTAAAGTTAATGCTCTTAATCTTCTTGAATCTCAAAAACATAAAGTTGGTTATCCTATTAATGTAGAAGATTATCTTATGTATAGACACTGTTTGTTGTATCATAGTGTAGCAAAAGATATGTCTATTATTAATTCTGATACTTCTATACGTTTTTATTTTAAAGATGATAAGAAAGAAGCTGATAAACTTCGCAAATATAGACTTGAAGTTAATAAAGCAAAATCTAATTATGTTGCTTGTATAGCCGATAGTGTTTTATTTGAAGCTGTTTATATTCAATATTGCGTTCTTAATTCTTTGCCTGTTCTTACTTATTTGAATAGACCACAACTTGATAAGGAAATTGATTTGGATAAATTTAGTTCTAATGAACCTGTTAAATTCAATAAAATAGTATATAATAAGGATATTAAACTTATGGCTGTTATTGAAAAACTTATTGCTCGTGGAGAGTTAGTTCGTTCTCAATATAGTCAAAATATTACTACTACTGATGGAGAATTAATAGGTGCTAATACTGGAGAAGCTATTGCTTGGTTTAAAGATCCAAAGAATGCTTCTATGGTAGCTGCTTATAATCATAAATTAAATCTTATTTGATATGACTATACAGGAAATGCACAATGAGTTTAGAACGTTTGGGCAAGTAATGGGTTTACAACTTGTTAGAGGTATTCTTCCAGAGTCTATAGACGTATATCTGAATGCAGCAATTAATGAAACTGTTAGAAATATAATTAGTAAAAATGTTGCTAATTCACTTCAAGTTGGAATATTACCGCAAGCTGCTTCTATTACTCCAATTAATGCTTTGAGAACTCTTTATAGAGTTCATCATACTGATATTACAGAAAGTGATTATTTTAATGATAATCCTTTTGAGCTTATTGTTGATTTCCATAATGTTTTATTATATACTGATTTTTATATTGATTACAAAAACGGCAAAAAAGATGTACATTGTAGACTAATAGAGCCCGATAGACTTTCTGACGCTTTGACTGATTATTGTACTCGACCGACAATTAATGAACCTATTGTAACAATGTTTACAGAAGTAGCTGAAAATTATCTTACTGTTCTCAAAGTTATGACAGGTCAGACTGAGAGTGATGACAAAAAGGTTATTGATGGAATAAAGATTTGCTATATTGACAATCCTAAGATTGTTAAATATAATGTTGAAGGTCAAAATGAAGGTGTTGATTGTGATTTACCTGAATATCTTCATGAGGAAATAGTTCAGTTAGCTGTTAAAAAGTATATTGCTTCTATTAGTCCAACGATGTCTCAACAAAAAAATTAAACGATTTTCTTAATTTATTAAAATAGTTATAGAGTTATGCGACAATTTCTTTTAGGTAAAAACGTTGCTTATCCTACTACTGCTTTGAGCAATGATAGTGTAGTTGATGGTGCAATTGGTTTTTATTTTAGAAAATCTGATAAGACTATTTCTCCTACTGCTACTGGTACAGAGATTACTAAAGATTGCATGTTGATTGTTAATCGTCCTGTTGATAAAGGAGGTCATGTTGTAATTCCTATTCATAAAAATAAATTTTCTTATGTAAAAGGAGTTTATCAAGCTGGTAAAGTATTTAAACAAGTATTTACTATTCCTGCTCCTACTACGATTGGTGAGTATTCAATGATTGTTGCTCTAAAGGGTGTCGGATTTAATCAACGTAATAAATGGACTGCTTCTGTTTACGTTAAAGATGTAAATAAGACTGCTAATGAGCTTGCAGAGGCTTTGGCTAAAGCTATTAATAACAACACCGTTGGCTCTAAAGTTGTAGCTACTGCTTCTGAAGCAACATTGACTATCGATGGACAAGTTGTAGGTATGGATTATGAAGTAATTCCTGCTGATTTACTTACCGGTCTTGCTGTTACTTCTACTCAAAAAGGAGAAGCTGCTTATGGAGATGCTCAATATATTATTGATTTAGCAAATAAAGCTGCAGCTGATGCTGGATTTGAATATACATATCAAGAAGCTGGAGAATTAATGAGACCTCATTATCCTCTTAATCCTCTTGAAGTTTCAGATGCTGCTGATAAAGGATTTACTATTTTCACTTTGTCTTTTGCTGAACCTCGAGATGTTAAGACAAGAGATGAAGTTATTAATCAAATTGTGCAAGTTGCATTTCCAACTGGTGCTGAACAGATTACTACTTTTGAAACTGTTTGTAAAGCACTTGCAGGTTAAACCTTTAAAATAAAAACTATCGTTATTGCTATTAAATAGCTTAACGATAGTTTTCTTATAGAATATGGGAGAATTATTAGAAAGTTTACGTTTAGGAATAACTCCAGGTGTTATTGTTCTTATTTATCTTATTATAATTAAGGTAATTGATACTAAAAAGGAATCTAATGCCGTTAAAATTAATAAAGAAGTTACTGAATGTTTTCGTAAATTAAATTCGTTTTTAGATTATATCACTAAAGATATTCTTAACGATGCTGAAGAAAAACGAGATTATGCTATTAAAAATTCTTTTAAAACATTCGCTAATTCTGTTATTCGTCACGCTACTTCTGTTGTTGTAATTAATAATATAGATAATAAAGAAAATATTATTGAAAATATTCATTATATTGTAGAATCTAATTATTATAGGCTATATAATTTAATGTTTTTATATAAAATATGCGGTTATATAAAACCTGAATGGAAAACAGAAATAAGTGAAGATGTTGTTGAAATTATATATAATGATGAATTTTCTAAAGAAGAAAAATTATATAATATAAATAATAAAATTAATATAAAAATTGACGGATATATTTCTATTGTTATGAAACAGTGTCATACTTATGTCAGATAATTATTTAATTATAAGAGATATTAATAATAGAGTTAATCGTATTGCTTTGATGAATATTGGTTTTGTTCAAAATCAATGTTGTGAAACAAAGAATATGATTATTCCTGTTTTAATACATTGTATAGAAAATAGTCAATTATTTACCGAAGAACAATTAAATAATCTTGCTAATATTATTAATAGTTTAAATATAAATTGTGTATGAGCGATGTTAATTATGTTTATTTGACTATTCCACAAGATTATATTTGTATATATCATAAACTACTTATTTTAATGTCTAATATAGGCAAAGAAATAATTAATGATTGTTCTGCTACCTGTAAAGGTAATAATAAAATTATAATTGATTGTTGGAATACTTTTCAATCCGCAATAGCTTGTAAAGCATTAAAAAAGGATAAAGAAGCTGGTTTGCTAATAAAATATATTACTTCTCAAATTGATAAACTCTATACTGGAGGTGATTATGTTCAACAAGATGTTTTTGTTTATTTGGACAATAATTATCTTAAAGCAAGAGTAAGTTGTGAAAATAATATTCCTAAAGTAGATGTTGATGTTGATAGCGGATATTTACAAGTTATTGAAGATTCTAATACTAAAGAGTTTGTACTAAAAGATGAAGATTTAATTGTTAAAGATAAATGATATGGTTACCAATGAGAGGAATATAGGAAAAGTAAGTATTAGTTGTGATGGTATATGGGATATTAGAAAGGATTATGATAAACTTTGTTTAGTTACTGATGGTTCTTATAATTATATATCTCGTAAACAAGTTCCAAATGGTACTGATATTACTAATGAAGAATATTGGCAAAAATTATATAGTGTTATTTCTACTAACGATTTTTATCGTATTCCGGGCAATATTGAAGATATAAATATTAATACTAATCCTGAAGGTCTTGAAATAGTTTTAGGAAATTATTTGGATTTAAAAAGTGCTGTTTTAAGTAATAATATTGTTCTTACAAAAACTTCAATTCTTGATGTTATTATTGCTGGTATTGATGGTTTAAGTGTTGCTATTGAGTATATGTATTTTGGAGAAGATAAAATTTCTAAATATCAATATTTTTTACGAGTTGACGAATATTATAGATGGAAACAAGTTTCTTCCATACAAGAACAAATACTTTTAAAAGTAGATGATGTTCTTGACGATACTTCTAACAATGCTGTTGCCAATAAACCAGTTACTTCAATAATTAAAAAGATTATTAATTGGCATTAAATTATTAATCATCATTTAAAATATCAAAGTAATGAAATACAACGATTCGCAAAGTAAAATTCTTACAGAATTTACAGGTATATTGTTTATGGGTCTCAAAGCAAGTTATAAACCTGCTGCTGATCATTTAGATAAACTTTATTTTGCTACTGATACTCATGAGCTTTTAGTTAATGGTACTTCTTATTCCGGTGGTGTAAGTGCTGTTAGTATTGAAGGAACTACTCTTAAAATTACTATGGTTGACGGTTCAAGTAAAACTGTCGATTTAGCTGAAATACTTAAATATAAATCTGCTTTAGCTGACGATATTGCTACTGTTAATGCTCTTGGTGGTATTCCTGCTGGAACAACTGTAGCTCAACTTAAAAATAAAACTTTTTCTCAGCTTTTTGATGAACTTATATTTCCTACTGTTAATCCTACATTTGAGAATCCTACTGCTTCTTTAAGTTTGAAGAGTACTTCTACTACTCCTACAATTCAAGAAGTTGGTACTACAGGTGCTTCTGTTCCTGTTGCTGCAAGTTTTAATACAGGATATAATTCGGGTGCTATTAAAATAGCTGGAGTTAAAAAACAAAATCGAGGTGGTGATTTGAAATATAATGAATCATTTATTTATATAAATAACGCACCTGCTAACAAAGAGTTTCCTACAGAAATTCCTGAAGGTAGTATAACTTATAAATATAGAGCAGCTTATGCTCAAGGTCCTCAACCTTTAGATAGTAAAGGTAATAACTATCAAACTCCTCTTCCTGCAGGAACAGTTGATAGTGCTGCTGTAACTATTAATGGTGTATATCCTTATTTCACTAATAAAGATAATAATGAAGCTTTTGCTAAATTAGCACTTACTACTTCTAATACTCTTAGTGCTGTTAAATTTAAAGCTGAAGGACCTAATAAACATACTTTTAAAATTCCTGCAAAATATATTCTAACTAAAGTTGAACTTCTTAATACTTTGTCTGGTAAATATGAAAATTATGGTATAGATAAATTTACTAAGACAACTGAGAATATTGAAGTTCAAGGTAAACAAGTTAGTTATGCAGTTTATACTCGTAACGATGCTGGATTTAATGGAGAAAGTACATTTAATATTACATTTAGTAAATAATAGAAAGGAGTTAATGATATGGCAAGAGAAAGAGGCACATTTAATTTTAGTGCAAGTCTTGAAGTAAAAAAACAAGCACCACTTGACGCAAGACAAACGTATATTACTTATGAAGAATTAACTCAACAATCTACATGGGTTGATAGTGATGGTAAAGTTTGGTTATTTAAAGGTCTTGTTGTTCCTGTTAACTATAATGGACAAAATGCTTTGTTCATGCTTATTAATCCCGATGCTTATACTTCTACTTCTTCTTGGGTTCGAGTTGATGGTAATGCTGGAGAATCTCCTATCTATACAATTTCTGATTTAAGTACTTTATCTGAAAGTTCTGTTAAAAGTGAAATTGTAGATATTTTAGGAGAATATAGTGATTTTTTAGATGCTTATAATAACAATAAATTACTATTATGTATTGTTGATAATTATTATACTGTTGGATCTATAAATCATGAAGGATCTGTAGTTGGAGAAGGTAAATTTATTATAACTATTAATAGTAATTCCAGCGGTAATCCTATAATTACAAAATATGTTATTAAACATGATAATAATGATTGGCTTGAATCTTTAGGTGTTGAATCTATTACTCCACAAAAATTAGCTGTTGCTGAAGATTTAGAAAGATTAGATAATATATATTTTCTTGGAGATATTTTAACTCTTACAGAACAATCTGTATCTACTATTGCCACTATTCTTACGCCTCATGCTGATTTTAAACAAGCTATTCAAGATAAAAAAGTATTTATTGCTAAAACTTCATTAGGACAAGTTTATGTAAATGTTAGTGCTATTACTGAAGGTAGTAAGTATTTAGTTACTTCCGTTGTAAATGGAAACGGCGGCCAAGTTTATAGCTTAAATTTCATGGCTAATGCTGATGGCAGTAATTGGAGTAATATTACTTTACTTACTAAATATTCTTTAGCAACAAGTGATGATTTAAAAAGATATGTTACAAGAGTTGCGGCAACTCGTAATAAAGGTATTGAAATTGGCGGAACTACACAAACTCCTACTGTTGGTATTAAACTTGATCCTACTCAAGGAAATGTTACTCTTAGTTTAGGGGCTAATGGTCTTAAAGCTGAAGATACAACTGCTCTAAGAGATGTTACAGGTCAAAACTTTATTAAGAAAAACGGTACTGATGTAGAAGGTCATCTTAATCTTACTTATAATACTGAAACTAAGAAGATTAATCTTGAAGGTTTTGATTCTTCTATTATAGCAAGTATTGATACTACTGCATTCATTAAAGACGGTATGATTAATACTGTTGAGCTTGTAACAGATCCAAAATCTCATGACCCGGGTACTTATCTTGTTATTACTTTTAATACTGATGCTGGTAAGGATGCTATTTATCTTGATGTAAGTAGTCTTATAGATGTTTATGAAGGACACAACGGTATTAAAGTTACAGGAAAAGATATTCATTTAATTATAGATCCAACATCTGAAGCTTATCTTTCTTTAAGTGATAACGGTATAAAACTTAAAGGTATAAATTCAAAAATTACAGAAGTTGTTGAACAAGCTATAATTGAAGCATTTGCATGGCATGAAGTATAAAGTATAATATACCTACAAATCATAAAAAGTATTATAATACAAATCATAAAAAAAGTATTATAATACAAATCATAAAAAAAGTATTATAATACTTTTTCTAATTAATATAATAGTATGGCTAAAAGATTTAATGTTTATAGAACTTTTTCTAATTTTTTAAGCGAGAGAAATCTTGTGGCTGATGAATTAGCTGTAGTTAATACTGCAGCTAATGATTTCCCTAAAGGAGCATTATTTTGTAAAGGACGTCTTATAAGTAAGCCTCAAATACCATTTGCTGGGGTTATAGAAAATATTCTTCAAGAAGTAGTTGTACAAAATACTACTATAACTAATACTAATTTATATTTTTTACAAGATAAAAATTGTTTTGGCATTGGAGATGGTACTTATGCTACAAATAATACTGATAAATTAAGTTTTAAATTTCATGGTCAATATTTATTTAATAGAAATCAAGTTACTAATGCTACAGCTTATGGTTTAAAATATGTTCAAGATACTGGAAGTAATCAATATAAACTAATTCCTAATGAAGATTTTGAATATTATATTTATAATAGACCGGGATTAACTTATAGAATTGTTGGTAATCCAGATAATCATTTTTGTAAATTACATACTGATTATAATCTTAAAACTGGAGATTATTTACTAAAAGATGGTACAATTCTTCCTTTAGAATATTACAATAATAATTTTAAGTCTATGATATTAGGTATAGTTGTTAATACTGAATATAGAAGTTTTTTACCTTTTCCTATTATTGGTTATAATGGAATATATATACAACTTGAAAGTTTTGACCAAACTATTATTAATGATTTAGCAAGAAGTTCTATAAATGAACATAACGGTAGTAATATATTTATGTCTATTTCAAGATATACGCATATTGATAGAATTATGCCCTTTTCACGTTTTAGAGTAACATTTCCTTCAATATATAATGGATATAACCAATCATTATGTAAAATGTATATTCCTACTGTTTTTGAATATATAAAAATGGTTAGTAATTTAAAATTTGTTGAATCTATTAATAATCTTGATTCTTCTGCTATAGATGTTATATCGTCTGGACAATCTTTTTCTACATTTGCTAATCTTGAAATCGCAAATGATAATAAAGATTATATTAATATAATCAAAAATGGAAATACTTTTAGTACAAGTTTAATTAATGCTATGTCAGATTTTTTCTTTTTAGGAAACTATTAAAATAAACAATTATAATTTTGTTATTTAATATAAAGATATTATATTTAAAATTATATTGATATAAATATTGTTGATAGCAATAATAAACAATATATTAATTAAAATAATATTATGGATATTACAAATATAGTTTTTAGCGATATACTTAATCATTTTAATTTCTCTTATATTTTTTCTATTGTTATACTAACTTATATTATAATTAAATTTATTGATTATATTAATAAAGATAAAAAAGTTTCTACTTGGAGTAAACGCATTGTTCTTACAATATCTATTATATTTATTACTGCTGCTTATATATTTTCTGGTTATAAAGATTATATAACTTTGCTTAATTCTGCTATTTTTTCTCCTGTTTTTTATAGTTGGTTACTTAAACCTATACTTGATAAACTTGGAGTCGGTTATAAACATATTGATAAACTTTAAATTAAATATATAATTATGAATACAAAAGAAATTGCTGCAAAACTTAATTGGGCTATGCAAGCTGTTCCTCTTGCAAAAGAATAAAAAGATGTAATAATTAATATTATTCTTCAATTAGCTGAACAATCTTCTCAAGAAATTCCCACTTATGAAGCTGCTACAGAAGAAAAACTTGGTCTTGTTAAACAAGCAGCCACTGTTGCTGAAATTTCAGGAGATACAGTTGAAGATGTTAAAACCGCAGTTAATACTTTACTTGCTAATCTTAAAACTGCTGGTATTTTAGCTTAATCTAATATTATTATGGGTAGACCTAATAGAGGTACAGGTAGTGCTGGACCTAAGAAACCAAATCCTCCTATTAATAGACCTCAATATGGTAATGGAGGTAAAAAGAAATAATTGTTGATGAAAAGACTATTTATAGTTCTGATAAAGTACATACCTATCATACAAATGGTAGGTATGTTGTTTAATAATATATTATATTGTTTTAGCGATATTTATATTATTAGTTATATATTAGATTTTATAATAGGTAATTCTATAACTACTACTTTTCTTTTATATGTTTGTAGTTATGTTTTTGGTTTTTGTAAATGGCATCGTTTTATAATTACTGCTAATATTATTAATCTTTTAATAGCTAATTTAGATGCTTATTATCGAATACCTATTTCTGATATTCAATTACTTATTGTTTATCATTTTGTTGCTGCGCTATTTATTTGTATATCTACATATATTCATATTAAAAATAATCGTGATGAACGTAAAGTTAAAAGTACTAAGAAAAGTACTAAGAAAAGTACTTGAAGAAGCAATTGATAATATTGATGCTGGTAATAGTAATCATAGTGATGATGAATTAGACGATATTATATCAAGTCTTACTAAGTTAAACAGAGGTATTAAACGTATAAGTAAACGTGAAGCCTGCGAACGTATTTTACATTGTAGTCCAAGTAGTTTTGATAATTATATCAAATTAGGTTTAATTCCTCGTGGTCATAAAGAGTATGGTTTTAAAGAACTTAGTTGGAGTGAGAAAGATTTTGATAAAGCTACTTTAGCTCGTATTAAGAAATACAGAGATAAACAAGGTTTATAATATATTACGAATATAGTTATACCTTAATTAATTGAAAAACGCATAGTTACAAATAGCATTGTAATTATGCGTTTTTTTTGTAAATGAATTTTGTTATTTGTAAACGTAATCGATTACAAACTTATTTATTAACTAATTTAATTATTAATCTTATGGTTCTTGTAGATAAAGAAAATGTAAAAGGTTATGTTCAAATGGACGAAAAAGAACATACAAAGAAGGAATATGCTTCTAAAGGATTGGCTGGAACTGCTCTCGGACTTGGTATTGGTGGTCTTGCTGTTTCCTTGCTTAACAACGGTTGTAATCCTCTTGGAATATTTGGCAGAAATTGTGGTACTAATGCTGGAGAAGTTGCTATAGCTGCTAATGAGCAATATCTTGAACGTAAACAATGTGCTGATTTTGTAGAACTTGTTAATGGTATGTGGCAGAAAGCATATGATGCCCAAAAAGCTCGTCAAGACGATAGAAATGTTCTTAATGCTGAATTATTTAGTATTTATTCTGCTATGCGTAATGGTTTTGACGCTATTAATGCTAAACATAATGAAGACGCATTTAATTTGTATAAGTATTCTCGTGATAGCAAAGATGAATTGTCTTCTGAAATTGGAGAACTTCGTACAGAACTTGCTGTTTTAAAAGCTACTCGTCCTTATCAAGACGCTTTGATTCAGTGCGATATTCGTCGTGTTGCTGAACATGCTGATTTCAATTTATGGCGTAGAACTTGTCGTATGATAAGTGGTGAAGTAGTTCTTCCTAATACTCCCGTTATTGAAGGTTATGCAAGTTATAATCCTTGCCATATACAGTCTACAACTCCTGCTCCAGCAGCATAATTTAATACTCTAATTGAAGTAGGAGACTATTCTCCTACTTCTTATTTTATATAACAAATCAAACGACAAATTAATATGACACCTCAATATCAATTTAATCTTGGTCAAGCAGATCCTTTATTAAGTATAGCTCAAAATAATCCTGAAGGATATATTTCTGTTATTGAACAAGAACTTCAAAAACTTAATAATGTAAAACAACAGCTTATACAAGCTAAACAGCCTACTCAACAAAACATTAATAATGCTATAAATATTTGGGATTCTATTAATAATGAAATTGCTTCTATGACAAATGATCAAAAAGAACTTTTAGCTAAAGATGAAACTTATATTTCTATTGAAAGAGAACTTCAACTCATGATTCAAGAAGAATTAATTAATTCTGTTAAAGATAAAGTTGCTGCTTCTCCACGAGGAAAAGAATTACTGGAAAAACAATTAAATAATATAAAAGTAAAGAAAGAAGAAATTATTAAAGAAGCTAATAAAAATATTGAAGTTTTTAAGAGATTCCAAGAAGCTGCTAGATTAAATCCTAATCTTACTTATGCAGAATTTGTTAAATCTTTAAATTAATATATTATGGTAGAAAGAAAAGTTATTGTAGATAAAGTATCTACTTTTGTTGGAGAAAAACTTAATGAAGTATTAGATAGCAATCCATTTTCTTTTATTATAAAACCTTATGTATCTCGTGTAGCTAATAATTATATTGGTAAATTAGATGGATTATTAAAAGCTATTGAAGATAAAGATGGTAAAGTTGATATAGAAGGTATTTTAAGCGAAAGTATTGATAATTTAGTTGTTGCCCAAGTTAAAAAATATCCTAATGTGTTTAGTGGTGTAGAAATTGGAGGAGGAACAATTAAAATTAATATTCCTTCTTTTGATAAACAACTTGTATTTGATTATAATGATATTGAAACTTTTAAACAAAATATTTTAAATTAATATTTTATGTCTAAATATAAAGATATTATAAATAGTTATAAAGAAGCAAATGTTTCTTCTACTGAATTGTATAATGGAATTATGAGTTTACATAATGTTTTTGATTATGTTGAAAAACAAGATAATAAAACATTTTGGAAATCTATGAGAAAACTTCATGAATCTATTAAAGGTGCTCATTTTGATGAAGAATATGCTAAATGGCAAGTAAGTACTATGCATCATACTGCTGATAACGGTAAAGTTTGTAAAGGAGAAATATATAATTACGATTGTGCTAAAAATGTATTTGATAAATATGTTCGTAATATAAATAGTAGTATTACTGTATGGGACGTTTATGTTGCTATTAATGCTCAATATCATGATTATGTTAGATTATATTCTGAATGGTTCCGTAATATTAATAAGAATGAATTAGATAATAAAATTATTGAATCTGCTATTACTTTTTATTTTAAAGATGAAGATTCTGGTAGTACTAAAACTTGGAATTACTTTAAAACAGCTAATTGAGTTTATATTAGATTTGTTGTTGCGGCAATATGTGTTTCTAAACATGTTGCCGCTTTTGTTGTTTATATACTTAATACAAAAAATTTATTACTTTTCTTTGTTCTTTTTCAAGTAATATTATATTTGCTCGCAGCTATAATATTGAAATGTATAATTATATAAATAGTAAATGTATGGCAAGTATTAATCAACTTATTTCTGAAATTGCTCATTCTGTAAAGCAAGCTGATAGTATTCCTGTAAGACGTGCTATCAAACTTGGCATTATTCATGCTCGTAATGAACTTATACGTCATAGTTATGCTAATCATAATTATACAGATAAAGTTCTACAACAAAGATTTAAAATTACTCTTATTGATGTTCCTGACGGAGATATTTATCAAACCAAAGATCTTCCTCTTCCTAAAATTAAGAGAACAAAAGTTAAAGTTCCTCGTCCTGTTAGACTAACTAATAATCTTCCTTTTCATTCTGTTCGTACTGCTGGAGTTAAAAATCCTATCATTATTCCTTTTGTTAAAGAATCTGTTTCTAAATATTATGGTAGTCTTCCGGGTTTATGTCCAAGTGTTACATACGATTATATAAATGAATATATTTATATAAATTGTATTAATGATTCTGAATTTAATAATTTAGGATCTATCGTTATAGAATCTGTATTTGAATATCCTCATATTATTGAAGTAGAAACTAATGATAAACCTTTTGATATTGATTCTATAAGTGATGACGATGAATTTCTTCTACCAGAAGATATGATTACTTCTATTAAGAAACTTATACTTGAAACATGGAATGCTAATGTTATACGTGATACTGCTGAAATTCCTTCTGTTAATTTAGCATAACGATAAAGATATTATGATACCTGATGTAAAATTTAAAAATTATTATCTTCAATTTATTTATAGTGCTAAAACAGATATTGTTAAGTATAAAAATGAATTAGAAGAAATTGTAATTAATAAAGAAGAACTTTATAATTATCTTGATAATAATAAACAATTACTTATTGAATCGTATAATATTAATTTAGATGATTATAAAACTGAATGGATAAATAAAGAATATAATACTTCTGAATTACTTTATAATAAAGTTATTAAATTATTCTCTGTTGCTAATGAAGATGATAATAAATTTATTATTGTTCAACTTATTAAATATTGTAATACTCTAAGACAAGAATATAAATATAATAAATTTATAGAACTTGCTAATAAACGTAGTACTATTCTTTCAAGTAAATATAGAGCTATTATTAATGCGTATTATGCTAAAGTTCATAAATGTATTCTTGAAGGTAAAGGTTATAAGTTTGGTTACGGTATTGGTACTTATTATATTAAATATAAGAAATTTAGTAATAGACATCGTAGTACTGTAACTGTTCTTGATTATTCTGCTACTGCTGCTCGTAAAAAAGAATTACTTGCTCAAGGTATTAAACTTTATGATGAAAATGAAGCAGCTTGGTATAAGTTTAGAAATATTCCTTATGATGGTGTGGATTATAGAGTTTTTAAAAATAAAGAAGGTGAATATCTTATTCGTTTTAAAGATTCTAAAATGATTAAAGATAAATTTCTTCAATATGAACATACTGAATATCTTGCTAATAAGTATAGAGGCATGAGTTATAAACAAATAGCAGATACTGTTTGTAATACTATTGAAGATATTTATAATTTACAATTAGATATACGATATAAACTTAATATATTGTTATATAAATATCCAGAGAAATGTTTAAATTTTATGAGATATGATTAAACAAGATACAACTAATATAGAAAGAATTATTGCTAAAATAGATAATGATTTTAATCCTGATAATAGTGATTGGATTCCAAGAGTTGGAGTTTGGACTTTAGAAGTTATGGGACAACTTAATATATTAAATACTGAAAGAGCTAAAGTTCAACTCCCCGTAAAGGAGAGAATAGCAATTAGTGCTTGCCCAATAGCTAACGCTAATATTAAAGTTTATGATAATAAAGGTTGTGAAGTGAAAGAAGCTAATAGTGAACGATGCTGTAATGGTTGCTTCTCTACGGGGGAACCTGCGAGTGAAACGAGCAGTTCTAATGCAGTAAATACAACAGATATTTATCATAATGATAATCCTGCAAAAGTTCCAGATTATCTTCTTGCTGAAACTCTTAATGATAAAGAGTGGCCCGGTAGATATAGAGTAAATGAGTATAATTATGTTGGTAAAACAACTAATCGTACTCATAATTTCGTTATAATAGATGGTAATAAAATTGAACTTGATTTTGATACTGATTGTATTACTATTGAATATGATACTATTAAAACTGAACGTAGTAAAGTTTATGGTTGTGAATTTCCTGTTATTCCAGATAATGCAATTCTTGTAGAAGCTATTGGTTTTTATTGCATGTATAAAATGTTATGCCGTGGATATAAACACCCTGTGTTTAATCTTAGTGCTTCTCAATATGGTACTAATCCTTATTATACATGGTTACAACTTAAAGAAGAAGCTAAACGTTCTGTTATTAATCGTGGACAAGATATTGATGGTGCTCATAAACAATGGCGTAACGCATTCTTTAATTTCACCTTTAATCCAAAAGGGTAATAAATAAACGAGAATAGCTAAAATTAGCTTTATGTTGAATTTTATGTTAGAAAGTGATTAATTGTATTAGGTTAAATCAAGATTAAATATAGAGCTAAAAACAGCTATCAAAATATATAATATTTTATAATCAATATAAAAATTATTATGAATATAGTTCCTAAACTTAATCTTAATAAACACCCTAAAGATTGTGATAATCTTTCTTTAGTTGATGCTCGTAATATTAAGATTAGTCACGATGAAAGTTGTATTACTAATGAAAATTCTATAATAACAAATGCTTTAATACAAACTTTTATATTTAATATTTATCGTAGTAATTTTCTTATTAGAGGTATTATTTCTATCAATACTGGTATAGTTTTATTTGTTCAAGATTATAATAAAGTTGAAGCTAATATTAATAAATTAGATATAGTCGTATATAATGAAAAGACTATTGATAAAGATGAAAATATTTATTTAGCATATAGTGGATTATCTTATCATGGTGGTAAATTTACTGGTACTTTTACTTATAATGTAGAAAATGATTTAATTATTGCTTTTAGTGAATATGATTGTAACAATAATGAATTAGTTCCTTTAAGAACTATTAATTTAGGTAATCCAGATAAAGCTGGTGCTGAAGATAATGGAGATATAAGACAAGTAGAAAGTAAATTAAGTATTGTTCCTGAAGTTAAACTTCCTGCTATAAGTAATGTTGAGTATGTCAAAGGTAATGCTTATAAAGGTTGGTATTATCTTTTTATTCGTTATAAAATAAATAAAACAGATTATACTCAATGGTATCCTATTGGTTATCCTATTTATGTAGATACTTTAAATGAAAATCAAATTATTAGGTATTGTTTTAATAGAAGTTTAAATATAAGAGGAGCAATAAGTCAACCAGATAAGCCCGGAACAAATGCTAAATATTATACTAATGTTACATTTCCTAATGAACCGTGGGACGGTTTTGGCGTAGGTTGTTCTGATTATTTTAGTGATAGTACTGATATTAGTAACGAAACTTTTAAAATTTCTATTAAAAATTTAGATAATAATTATAATATATTTCAAATAAGTAGTATTTGTGCAAGTAAAAGTTATACTAAATGTTATAAAACGTTTGATATTAATATTAAAGGTATTACTAATTATTATATTTTTGATATAAAAAATTGTGAAGAATATAGTACTCAAGAACTAATTGCTACTTATTATAATTATTATAACGTTAAAAATATTATTAATTATAAAAATAGATTATATATTGCCAATTATAAAGAAAATATTAAAGATGTTGCTGATTATACTAAAAATATTAAAATAGATTTACGAAAACAATATTTTATACTTAATGATGAAGTTATAGATAATGGTATTTACACGGATTTAAATAATAGATTACAATTTTATATTCAAAGTTTTTCTGAAATATCGTTAAGTACTTTTTTAAATATAGATTCAAATCAAGATGTTGTAATAAGTTTTGAAACTGCTCAATTAAGTGATCTTCATTATGATAACGATGGTAATTTAATAAGAGATTATAATGAAATAGTAGATTGTATAAAAGATGGAGAATTAATAAAAAAAGATATTAAAAGTCGAAATACTATATCTATTACACGTAAAGCTGGTAAATGTATTATTTGTGGTGTAATAGATGATTGGGATACCGGAGGTATTAAATCTGATGCTACTCGTAGTACTAATGGTTATTTTACTATTCTTACTTGGGACGAACCAGATGAAAGCGGTATAAGTACTTATCAATATTTAATTCCTTCTAATTTAGATACAACTTTTAGAGGTATATATAATATAAAAATAGTTGATTCTGATATTGAAATAAAAATTTCTCGTATTGAATCTGCAATATTACAGGGTGGAGAATTTATTAATACTCAAAATAGTTTTAATAAAAGAAAACTTAATAGTACTCTTATTCCCGGAGAAGTTTATAATTTCTTTATACATTTTGTTGATAAATACGGTAATTTTATTAACGGATATAAAATTAATAATAATAATATAATTGTAGCTAAAAATAGTTTAGATGATACAAGTATTAATCTTAGTGATATTATACCAGTTCCTGTAATATATCAAGATGCTCAAGGTGATGGGCAAGAAAGTAAAGCATTTATAGCTGTTACTGTTAATAAAAGTATTAAAGATACTATTATAGATATTAATAATAATAGATTTAGTCAAGTTTATGTAACGTATAATGAAAGTAAATTAACTCTTTATAACCCACGACCTATAAAAGAAAACACTAAAGTTAAATTATTAAATAATTATAATAGTTTTGAAAATACTAATTTAAAATGGTTTGAAGTATTAGATACTAATGTTAATAATTTTAATATTTTTATTAATGATAAAAATGATAGATTATTTAAATGTCCTACTTCTAATTTATACGACAGTAATTATGTTTTATATAGTGCTAAATTAACTAATGTTATAATTCCAAACGGATATGTTGGATATTTTATTTCTTATGAAAAACCTGAATATATTAGAAAAGTTACTGGTCTATTGACTCGAATAGATTTTAGAAATATTGATGCCGGAAATGGATATACAAATAATAATAAACATTATACTAAAATAATTAGAAATTCTGGTAATACTTCTAAGTCTAATAATATGCTGTTTTTTAGTAGTTATTTTGATATTGAAGATACTTTAAGTTTAGATTATAATATACTTAGAATTGAAAACGATTTATTTGATTATGATGATATTAAAAACGATTTTGTTACTGATTTAGTTAGACAAGGTAAAAATCCTTACGATAATATTCCTAATTTTTATAATTTTCAACAACGTAATCATGTATTTAATTATATGCACGATTTAAATAAAGTTGAAATACTAAAAGAAAAAAGTATTAATACTTTATATGCAATGCCTAATTATAAATTAAGTGTAGGAAATTCTATACAAGATAATAGAGTTGGTGTTGGTACTTGTTTAACTATAGACGATGATTATAATCTATTTAATATATATAAAGCTGATAATTCTATTTATAACAAAATTAATTTATATAAAGTTAGTTTATTAAAATCTAATACTAATATTTATACTTCTAATTCTAAAACTTTAATTAAACTTACCGATATTAGATATAATTTTGATGATGGTTATGATTATATAGATAAAGGTTTAGATGGTCATTATACTTATAGAGGTACTATTATATATAACGAATCTGGATTTAATTTTAATGAAAGCGATAAAATAGTAAAACGTATTGCCGATAATTATCCTTATTATCCTTTTAGAGATTTAGATTCTAAAACTAAATATAATACTTATAATCTTGATATTCCTTTTATGTGTTATTTACAACACATTGAAATAAGTAATATTTTTAATGAAAGTAAATCTTTTAAAAATGCTCCTGCTGCTCAATTTTTTGTTATGAAACAAAGAAGTGAAAATGCTAATGAAGATGATAGCAAATATTGGCCGGGTTGTATAGTTACTCCTGCTAATTCTATTGACTTATTTGAAAATAGACAAGGTAGTGCTGATCAATTTAATCCTAAAACTTATACTAATTATAGAGAAGATATTATAGATATTGATTTTTATGGTAAAACTATTCGTAGAAGTAATGTTATTCAAGATGAATCAAGAGAAAATGCTTGGAGAAAATTTGTATTAGAAGCATATAAAAATATTACTGAAAATAAAGGTGTTATTACTAATTTAGTTGGAATTGGCAATTTAGTTTTAGCACATACTGAACATAGTCTTTTTATGTTTGACTTAAATAATGAACTTAAAACTATTGATCAAAATATTCAACTTCATCAACCAGACGCTTTTGATATTGGTTATAAAGAAGTATTTACTTCTGAATTAGGTTATGGAGGTCTTCAAGATAAGCGAAGCGCTATTGTTGACCAATTTGGCTATATATTTTATAATAATGATGATAATAATATTTATAGATTTGATAATAATCAATTAGCTATTATTAGTAATGACATTGTAGAATGGCTTATTAAAGCTAAACCTAATAATGTAAGATTTGCTAATGATATTAGAAATAATCGTTTGCTTATTAAATTTGATTATGATATATTTAGAAAAAATGAAGATGGTAGTACTTTCACTCAAAAACGTAATTTAGTTCTTAGTTATAATTATAAAACTCAAAATTTTATTTCTACTCATAGTTATTATTTTAGAGATGCTTATAATAGTAAAAATAGAGTTTATTTTATTAATGGTTTTAAAAGCGGTAATTTAGTATATGATACTATTTATAATTTTACTGAAGCATTTAATAATTACTGTACTTATGCTAATATTTATGGTTATGCTAATGCTGTTGAAGGATTTAATAATAGTTGTAAACTGTCTTTTATTATTAATGAAGGATATGACATTGTTAAGTTTTTAGAATATATTACTTATAAATTATATAAAGTAGATGAATCTGTAAGAGGCGATGTTCCATTCCCCGTAAAGAAATTAGATACTCCTTATGCTGGTCAAATACTTAGAGTTTATAACGATAATGTTAATACTAACGATATAAATATTACTGTTGATAACGAAAGCATTGATCCTAATGAACATAAAAATATTTTTGGTAATTATAAAAAACCTTATTGGGATTTAGGTAATTGGAATTTTAGTTATCTTAGAAATATGATTGGTAATGAAGGAGATCAATCTGCTGCTGTTATGAGTAGACTTTATGGTAATTATTTTATTATTGAATTTGAATTTTTAATGCAAGATAGACGTATTGATTTTGAATCTCTTAGTTATAAAATAAGTAAGTTATGAAAAATAAAATTGTTAAACGTGATAAAGCATTTTTAGGTAGTATTATAGGAGCTGTTGGTGGTGTTATAGGTTCTGCTATTGGTGCTGCTAAAAGAAGAAGAGCAGAAGAAAAAGCGTTTAAAATGCAACAAGAAGAACAATATAGACAAGATAGTTTAGCTGCTGCACAAGCTATGACTCAAAGTTATGCTAATCAAGATTATGTTGACGAATATAAAAAGAAAGTTGTTTTAAAAAATGGTGGAAAAATGAAAACTAAACAAGGTAATTATACAGATAGAATTAAAAATCAAAAGAAGTATGCTTGTGGTGGTAGAAAGAAAGCTAATTTCGGTTCTACTATCGCAAATCAATTTACTGGTAATAATCTTAATGATACTGTTGGAGGAATTGCTTCTGGTGTTGGATCTGTTGCTAATAGTTTAATTGGTGGCCCAAGTACTCCTAAAATGATTAAAAAAGCTGATGGTTTTGATTATGAACAAAAAACTTCTATTACTCCTAATAGTTATTCTTCTACTCAACCTGTTACTCAAAATGTTAATCAACAAGTTCCTAATAATAACCAATACTCCGATAGACTCGCTCAAATGAAATTGGGAGGCTGCAAAGGCAAGAAAAAGCGTAAATAATAGCTGTTATCAGCTCTACATTGATTTTAATATGCTTTCTTGTATAATTAATCAAGTTCAATATAAGATAACGTTATAAGGCTTTATATAACGTCAAAATATACAATATAACAGATTATGAGTAATAAAAGACTTAGACCTAATATAGTTCGTGGTGGTGTTGCTATACCTATTCCTAATAAAAAGAATTATTACTATATGAAAGGTAGAAAACATGAACAAGGTGGTATTGATATTGGTAAGAATCCTCGTACTGGTTTAGAAGTTGAAGATGGCGAAGTTATGCATATATCTCCTACTGAAGTTAAAGTATTTAGTTCTGTTCCTTTCCTTAACGGTGAATCTCCTGCTGAAAAAGTTATAAAAGGAAATAATCCTAATAAAGT
>ENA-OPSQ01000060-OPSQ01000060.1-human-gut-metagenome-genome-assembly--contig:-NODE-60-length-91867-cov-7.596556_pt1 | contig 91867 bp, 70 predicted proteins | sample MGYA00241456_ERZ501904 | MGnify/ENA primary metagenome ERZ501904 (study PRJEB25962, sample SAMEA2042452) | human gut metagenome | biome: human gut; feature: human-associated habitat; material: faeces...
AGAAGAAAAGCAAGGTTATCAATTTCAGGGTAGACCGTATTGCTTCCAAGCCGGAAATATTGGATAAAGATATTATTCCTATGCCTGATGATTTTGATATTGAGAATTACGCAAAGGAAGTTTTCTTCATGTTCTCAGGCGAGAAAGTTCTTGTGGATTTACGGTGTGATAACAGTCTGATGAAAACAATGGTTGACCGTTTCGGAGAAGATGTGACAACCCTTGCGTATGATATGACGTCTTTCAGGGTACAGACCGAAGTATCAGCCAGTCCTACCTTTTTCGGTTGGGTATTTGGCTTCAATGGCAAGGTACAGATACTTGCACCGGGAAGTGTGAAAGAACAGTACAGACAGATGATTGCAAAAGCTGATGAGAATATGCAGGAAAGCGAATAATTTGAAAATGAAATCCAAAGGAGCGATGGCTATGGAGAATAAATTAGAAAAAATCGGTCAAAATAATTTTATGGATAATTTTGTTAAAACCGATGACATTTTAAAGGATATGTGTGGGATTATTGAATCTTCACAAAAAGCTGCATATCGGGCGGTCAATACAACGCTGATACAGAGAAATTGGCTCCTTGGTTATAGAATTGCAAGTGAAGAATTGCAGGGCGAGGATAGGGCAAAATATGGAGCTGAAATTATAAAAAAGTTAGCAAAAGAATTATCGGCTGAATATGGAAAAGGATATACAAAGTCAAATCTGTACAGCTTTTATTCTTTCTATAAGATTTACCCTGAGATTTTCCAGACACCGTCTGGAAAATCTGTTGGACTACTGTCTTGGTCACATTATGCAGCGTTATTACAGGTTAAAGATAAGGAAGCTCGTGACTGGTATGAGAAAGAAGCCGCAGAACAAACTTGGAGTGTCCGTACTTTGCAGAGGAACATTTCTTCTCAGTATTATTACCGTATGCTCAAGACACAGAAAAAAGAGCTTGTAGAAAGTGAAATGAAGGAACTGACAGCACCGTATCAGAATGATAAGTTGGAGTTTATCAAAAATCCGGTAGTTGCAGAGTTCTTAGGATTTTCTCAGAACACAGATTTTACAGAGAGTGACCTTGAGAAAAGCATTCTTTCCAATTTGCAGAAATTCTTGATGGAGCTTGGAAAAGGATATGCTTTTGTGGCAAGACAGCAGCATATTCATACGGAGAAGCAGGACTACTATATCGACCTTGTATTCTACAATTACATACTGAAATGCTTTGTCCTTATTGATTTGAAAACAGAGAAGATAACACATCAAGATGTAGGACAGATGGATATGTATATCCGTATGTATGATGAACTGAAACGCAGCGAGGGCGATAACCCAACAATCGGTATTGTCCTTTGTTCCGATACAGATGATGATATTGCCCGTTATTCTGTTATGCACGGAAATGAACAATTATTTGCTTCAAAGTACAAATTATACCTGCCGACAAAAGAAGAACTGAAAGCGGAGATTGAAACTCAAAAGGCAATGTTCTATCTTCAGCAGCAGGACAATGAAGAAAAGGAAACAGAAGAAGCGGTAAAGGATGGTGAAGGCTGGCTTAGCATAGAAGAACTAAAAGAACAAATGGGGGAATGAAATGTTAAAATTACGGATCAATCCGATTGTTGTTAAGGATTTGAAAGAAATTCGAGAGTATATTGCAGAAGATAATAAGGAGTATGCAGCACGGACAGTACAGGAGATTTATAACAAATTTGAAAACCTTCAAATGTTTCTAGGGATAGGCGCAGAGCTTTCCAAAAGAGTTAGTTTTCAGACTGATTATAAGTATGCTGTATGGGAAGACTACACACAATAATACTAAAAATATATAAACCTTACTCTCTCCAGCGTTTCAAGAAAGGCGATAACGCGTTTTAACATATCAGGAGCTTCTTCGGGGAACTGTTCTTCCATGATGGATACCAGATTGAATACCGTGTTGTCGCCATTTATATGAACCCATAAGGTACTGCCATATCGGTCAAGCCTGATATGGCTTTTCTTTGGTTTGTGAAAATATTTCTGGGCGATCTTGTGATAAAAACCGGTATGCGGCATCTCGATCACAATAATTCCATCGGGCGACTGTTCCCATGTATAATTCAGATTGATGCAGGGGATTTTGTCCATATAGTTTGCAGTATGGGAAAGAAAACCGGATTTTGATCTTTTTATAAAAAATTGCGAGAGGGTATCTTTACGATTATGGTTCTGTTTTGCAATGACATTTTGTATATTATATTTTTGCATGAGAAAATAAATCCTTTCCGGGTGAAGATATTAAAGTGTGTTATTGGATGATTGTTTATCCTTCGTTTTATGGATCATGTAGATCATACTGAAAAGCAGGGCAAGGAAGAACAGGCAGCCGCCCCATTTTCCAAGATGGAATCCCATAAGTCCCAGATTGATCCGATCACTTACGCCGAATACGGCAAGGACGGCAAGCAGGATTCCGACCAGCCCTTCACCTGCGATCATACCGGAGGAGAAAAGAATACCGTTATTACGGACGGTTTCGCGGGAACCCTCATCGGCAAAGCGGCGTTTCTCCACGAAAAGGCGGATCAGACCACCGATCATGATCGGAACTGTCAGGTAAATCGGAAGATACAGTCCGATGGCAAATGGCAGAACCGGGATACCTAAGATCTCGACAACGACAGCAATGCAAATGCCGACAATAACAAGTCCCCATGGAAGATTGCCATTCATAACACCTTCAACGACCATTTTCATAAGGGTTGCCTGCGGAGCAGGAAGCTCGGTAGAACCATATCCCCATGCGGCATTCAGCAGATAGAGAACACCACCGATCGTAAGACCGGATGCGATCGATCCGATCAGTTCGCCAATCTGCTGCAGATATGGGGTTGCACCGACGATATACCCCGTTTTTAGATCCTGCGAGGTGTCTCCGGCCATGGCTGCAATTATGCAGATAACAGTACCGATGCAGATGGCAGATGTCATACCCCGGTATCCTGCTATGCCGGCTTGCTTTAACAGGATCGTTGCAAATAGCAGGGTTGCGATCGCCATACCGGACACGGGGTTATTCGATGAGCCGACGACACCGACCATTCTTGCAGATACGGTTGCAAAGAAAAATCCGAAAATAATGATCAGAATGGATGTGACCGGATTGATCGGAATATTTGGAAAAGCACTCAGACCAAATGCTACGATCAGGATACCGCCGATTGCATAAGGAAGCGGAATGTCTTTGGATGTTCGCGAATTTCCATCTGTATGTCCAAAGCCTTTCAGGGCTTTGGCAAATGTGGATGCGATCAGCGGAAATGATTTTAGCAGGCTGAAGATACCACCGGCTGCCACCGCGCCTGCGCCGATATACCGCACATAATTTCCCCATAACTGATCGACTGACAGTTCGCGGATCGGAACGGAAGCGGGGAACAGGATGTTGTCACCGCCAACAAGAACGAGCAAAGGCATGATAACAAACCATCCAAGCACAGCACCGCTTAACAGATACGAAGCAACCTTTGCACCACAAATATAGCCGACACCGACCAGCGCAGGGAGGACATCCATACCGAAGCCCGATCCTTTATAAGAGGAAATCGTCCATGTGATCTCACTTGGAAACAAATGCAGACCATCAGCGATAAATTTATAGACAGCAGAGATGCCAAGCCCGGAAAATACCTGCATGGATTTGTGACCGCCGGTTTCTCCGGCGAGCAGTACTTCAGCGCAGGCAGTTCCTTCCGGAAATGGAAGTGTACCATGTTCTTCTACGATCAGAGCGGTACGAAGTGGGATCATGAACAGAACACCGATCAGTCCGCCACAGATGGCGACAAATGCAATCATCAGAAAAGATGGAGGTTTTATATCGGGATTTTCATCTGTCCACATGAACAGGGTCGGCAGCGTAAAGATAGCTCCGGCAGCCAGAGATTCTCCGGCAGAGCCGATCGTCTGAACCATATTATTTTCAAGAATTGAATCGCGGCGCATGATCATGCGCACAATACCCATAGAAAGAACGGCAGCAGGGATGGAAGCGGATACCGTCATGCCGACCCGTAAGCCCAGATATGCATTTGCACCGCCGAACACGATCGCCAGGATAATGCCTAGAATCACAGAAGTAGGTGTAAGCTCCGGCATCACCTTATCTGCCGGAATATATGGTTTAAATTGTTTCATATACAACCCTCAAATCATAGTTTTATGCCACTAGTATGTACAGAGTCTGGCAGAAACATACACAGAAAATCTGAAAAAAGAGCTTCATCAGATATGTCAAGACATGGAAGCTGAAATAATAAAATAGAAGGAAACAGGTAGGATGTGTTTAAAGAATAACGCCTGCTGGTTGTACCTAAGGAATATCGTATATTCCATGGATACAGCCAGCAGGCGTTTTTACTTTATGTGTTATTGTTATAAAATAGTTTATTTATTGAGGGCGGCAAGCTGTGCTTTTAAAGCCGCGATCTCAGAAATCATTGCGTTCTTCTCAGAAAGAACAGCCGCAATCTCGGCATCCTTTTCGGATATCAGAGAGTCTTTCTCGGATATTAGGGAGTCCTTTTCAGAGAGAGCCGCATCTTTTTCGGATATCACGGAGTCCTTTTCAGACAGAGCCGCTACCGCTTCATCCCGTTCCTTTTGTAGTTCATCGATCATATAGTGAACCGTATTCTCATCTAACATTCGAAGTGCTTCTGAAAACATGGTGATCACCTCCTCCGGATCATACATATATTCAGACATATCCTTGCAGATAGCTTCCATCCATGGATAGTCAGATACCAGTGCAGCAAGGTCGTCGACCGACTGTGCAGTCAGTAATGACAGCCATGCATTAAGTTCATTGATATCTTTAGCATACTTACTTTCACAGAAAACGTCAAGGGCAACCACATAGAATTCCTGTAAAAGCTTCAGTTCGATTCCGGTATCAAAAACAGTTCTGCCGTGGTGCAGGTAGATATCGGATAATGCATCAGTCAGACATGCATCCGGACTTTTTTCATATATCACGATCGTGTAAACCGTTTTCAGATCCTTGTAGGTAAAGGCGTTTCCTTTCAGGCTTTTCACTCTTGTATACTGACGCAGCATGAGATCGGAGGAGTAGCAGGACATACGTTCTCCCGGAAAAGCGTATGGAATTTTCTGGATCTCGACATTTGCGATCGAGCCATCTTCCAACTGGACAAGGATATCCAGAAGCAGGAGCGAGGTGGACGGCAGCATGCTGTCTTCATTTGACAGGATACACTGAACTGTTACCTTTGTGCCGATGATACTGCTGATCAGACTGGATAGCCGTTCCGGATAGATGTCCGGGTTGAACAGCTTCTTGAAAAATGGATCATAAGTTAAAGGCAGAGTTTTCTTACCCTCCATAAACCCCAGAAAGCGGTTCTTCCATTCTGGCGACATGTTCTGATAAGCAAAGTAGCTTCGCGGATGCTTCCGAAGCTCAGCGAGACATTCCTGTTCCGTGCGAGTAGGAAAGAGCTGGTGGATGGTGTTATTATTATTTTGGTTATACATAGATTTTATTCCTCATGATTTCCGGCGCCTGTTTTGTCGACAGGAACAGCATAGCAGAAAAAAGAGGAAAAAGACTGCCAATGTAACAAATGGTATGTCTGGATGTAACTTTCGGTAATTTTTGCTGTTTATCCCCCCATAACCCAAGATTACATCAATGTTGTTGAGAGAAAAAAGGATCTATGCTACAATGGTGGCGTGAATTTTGAACGGACAGAAAGGCAACACTATGTATAAATACTATTTATTTGACCTGGACGGCACAATAAGCCAGTCCGAGCCGGGCATTCTCAACTGCATCCGCTATGCTCTGGATGCAGCCGGACTGCCGGAGCCATCGGAGAAAGTGTTAAAGACATTTATCGGACCATCGTTGTACGATTCCTTTACATCCAAATGTCATGTTGACCACGATCAGGCACTCTGGCTGGTAGCGAAGTACAGAGAACGATACAATGTGACAGGTCTATATGAGACATCTATCTATGGTGGAATCCCAGAGACACTCAAAGCCTTAAAAGAAAGAGGCGCAAAGATTGGAGTGGCGACATCCAAGCCTACAGCACCGACGGAAAAGATACTTGAGAAATTCGACCTTGCAAAGTATTTTGATGTTGTGGTAGGAAGCAACCCGGATGGAACCGGCTCGGACAAGCAGGTGCTGATCGCAGAGTGCCTGAAGCGGTTGAAGGAAGCCGATGCGGAAGGTACGGATATGCCACAGGCAGACCGGGAAGAGGCAGTCATGATGGACGATTCCAAGCCAGAGGTTAAGACACAGATACATGAAAAGGATGCCGTGATGATCGGTGACCGGATGTTTGACATTGATGGTGGACATGCCTGCGGAATTGATACGGTCGGTGTTCTGTATGGATATGGAAACCGTGAGGAATTTGAAAAAGCCGGCGCGGAATATATCATTAGCCGCCCGGAAGAGCTCCTGACATTGTAAGGGAGATCAGACAGAGGCCCTTTTGATATTATAAGGAGACTTTTAATGGGTATTCATAAGGATATTAAGGGTATATAGAAGGCAAATGCAGGCATATACCATAAAAGAGGAGACGAAAACGTGAGAAAATTATTGACGCTTGAGGATATCCATGAGCGTGAGAAAACAATGGTGTTCATGTTCCATGATCTGTGTGAGAAGCATGGGCTGCGGTATTATCTGTGCGGCGGCACGCTGCTTGGAGCAGTCAGACATCAGGATTTTATTCCGTGGGATGATGATATCGACATTCTGATGCCACGACCGGATTATGAGAGATTACAGGAAGTGATCAAAGAGCAGCCGTTTCTGCCGGAGCATAAGTTCCTGTCAACAAGCCTTGGCAATCTGGATGAGCCATATACGAAGCTTGCGGATACGAGGACAAGGCTGGACAAATATTATACGAAAGACAAATACGACATTTATCTATGGATGGATATTTTCCCGATGGACGGACTACCGGATGATGATGCCGAGATTGAACGGATCTATAAAAAGGCACATTGGTATCGCCGCATCATCCAATATCTGAAGATGAAGACCGGCCGGGGCGGTAATCTGGTCAAGAAGATCGTGAAGCCGATCCTGAAACCATTTGCGCATTTGATATGGGGCAAGAAGCGGACAGTGAAGAAGCTGATCCGGTTATGTACACAATATGATTTTGAATCATGCAAATATGTTGGCGGCATTGCCTGTGGCTACGGCCCGCAGGAGAAGATGCCAAGGGAAGAATATGTAAAACCAACAAAGGTGACATTTGGCGGCAGAGAGCTGATCGCACCGGGTTGTACAGACTATTACCTGACATCCCTTTACGGCGACTATATGAAGCTTCCGCCAGAAGAAGACCGGAAAGCTCACATTATCAAAATGTATCAGGTAGAGTAAGCATATAGATATTTGTATAAGGAACAGAGTAAACGGTGGACAACATGAATAGTACAAGTGTTTTCCATATCAAGACGAAAATAAATAAAAATCATTCAGGAGGAAATAAAAATGAAAGATAAGATTTTAGAAGAGGACCTGTTGTATATTGCAAATGCAGGTGGAGATTATGAGAAATTATACGGCAAATCCATCCTGATCACAGGAGCAACCGGACTGGTTGGTTCACAGATCGTAAAGGCACTGCTTAAGATGAACGAGGTTAAGAATGCTGATATCACGATCTATGCATTTGTCAGAAATGCAGAAAAGGCAGACAAGATCTATGATGAATTTGCAAAGGATAAGCTGGTGTATGTGATCGGCGATGTTGGAAATCCGGTTACCGATGAGACTGTAACCCTGTCAAATGGCAAGAAGATCTCGGAAGTACAGATCAACTACATCATACATGCAGCAAGCCCTACAGCATCCAAGTTCTTTGTGGACTATCCGGTGGAGACGATCATGACTGCGGTAAATGGTACAAAGAATATGTTAGACCTTGGTAAGGAGAAGCAGTCCGAGGGTGTTGTATATATATCATCGATGGAAGCATTTGGTGCACCGGATCCTGAAAAGCCATATGTAAAAGAAGATGATCTGGGATACATTGATATTCACAATCCAAGAAGCTGTTATCCGGAGGGCAAACGTCTCTGCGAATGTATGTGTTCTTCTTACGCAAGTGAGTATAAGCTGCCGGTTCGTATTGCAAGACTGTCACAGACATTTGGCGCAGGTATCAGCTATGAAGAGAATCGTGTATTTGCACAGTTCGCAAAGGCTGCTATGAATAAGACGGATATTGTTCTGCACACAGCCGGAAAATCCGTTGGTAACTACTGCTATACCAGAGATGCCGTTATGGGTATTCTGCTCCTTCTTGTAAAGGGAAATGATGGTGAAGCCTATACCGTAGCGCATCCGGAAGCACATATCACGATCGGAGATATGGCAAAGATGGTTGCAGAGAAACTGGCAAATAATGAGATCAAGGTTGTATTTGACATACCGGAAAGCGCCATGACATTTGGCTATGCACCGGATGTAAATATGCGCTTGAATTCAGATAAACTTCAGGCACTTGGCTGGAAGCCGGTGATCGGTCTGGAGGAAATGTATACCCGCATGATGAAGAGCATGGAGTATACAAGATAAAGATTGGAAGAAATAAGCAGAAACTGCTGCTGCAGGGGACGATCTGTTCTATGGTAGCAGCAGTTATTTGCATTACAGGAAAGTCTGAGATAAAGAAAACAGGAGGACGTGGCAGTTGGTAAACAGGATCGTAGTCGGAGCGGACAGTTTCAGTATACATGGAAAATTTGATGAGCAGGGGATGTTCCTTTTGATGGAAGAGGGCGATATCCTTTCAGATGAGGATTTTGCGCGTATCGTGACCTTTGTTGATGACCACAGGAACGGAGATATCTTTCTGTTGCCGAAGAAATACGGACCGAGCAGGAACAGCAAGAAGGGAATCATGTATGCACCGTTTTCCGCATATCGCGAGAAAGGAAAGCATGCGCCTTGGCTTGCGCAGAAGCTGGACAGAGATCAGGAATTTCATGGTGTCTATGAGCAGCTTACAAATGGGGTGATCTCTACGGAGATTTTAAGATTCCTGCACGGATTTACACCATTCGGTATGGTGTTTAAGGGAAGCCTGTTAAATCAGTTGATGGAGATCGCAGATGCCGGAATACAGAGTAGTTTTGCCGGAATACAGAATGCCGGACAGGATGCAAATGTGACATTCGGAAGCCCTGTGCATACATTGGAGGACGTTCTGGTAAAGGGATCATTTCCGGTATTAAAATGGCTGCTTGCGGTTCAGGCAAGAGCTTGTCTGGATGAGAAGCTCTATTATATCGATGGTGTTGACTATACTTTGAAAAACAGCTTTGAAGGGGATAAGACCTTTTTTGAAGGAATCTATGACAGGGTATGGTATGAGGATACCGTTGATCATCTGATCGAATGGTTAAAGGAAATGTCCATTCATCAGGAAACCCTGCAGATGCTTGTTATGCAGCATGCACTGTTCATTGTAAAATATATGATCCAGGCAAATCTCGATAACCTGAACAAGCATTTATTTGAAGAGACCGACGGCGAGGCTTTTTTGTGGAGGCTTGGGGAAGTGCTCTCTTATATAGATGATTCGATCATTTGTGAGAATCAGGGATACCATGTGGATATGAAGAATGAAGACTGTCTGGTGTGGGTATTGCTGATCTTAAAGTATAAGGACACCGGTCTGGAATTTGATTTTGCAGATGGCTGCTACAGCTATAATGATATCCAGATTGGAGAGCTTACGAAGCCGACGGCGGACATTCAGTTTATGGACAATAAAGATATGGAGGATCACACAGAGCTTACGATTGAAGGACGGTTATCGCCTATTCTTTTGATGAATGGAGCAGAGTTTGGTGTTCTGGTCGGTGACCGCTTCTATCCGGCAGAATATAATGAGCGGTATGCACATACAAAAGCATTTGGCATGTCGATCTTCAAGCTTCGGGCATTTACGATCCGAGTGGAGCTTCCATATGGACAGGAAACAGAACTGGCTTATGTAACAAGAGTCCGGGCGGATGTCTTTGAAAATGGTGAAACGATGGGAATGTCGGTAGAGGATCTTCCGGTCACTCTGGAATTCGATTCTCATTTCAGCCGTTTGTGCGACCGTTTCCGTCACAGCTATTGGAAGATCAATAAGAAGCTGTATATGTATAAGACAGAAGCCAATATCATGAAGGTTGATCCGGTAAAGCATGGGAAGATCGCAGGCAGAGAACTGACGTTATGGCGGGATATGTTTGCAACCGGACAGAAGAAGGTTATTAAGTTTATCATTGTCCGGGCGTTCTTAAAGGCAAAGCCGGTTTTAAAGCATCGTCCGATCTGGCTCTTTTTTGATAAGATATATAAGGCGGGGGACTCCGCAGAATACATGTACAAATATGCAAGAAGCAAGAAGGATGGCATCAAATGCTATTATCTGGCAGATGGGGCATCGGAAGATTACGCACGTCTGGAACGCGAAGGTATGAAGCCGGTCAAACGGAGAAGCATCAAGCACCGGTATGCATTTTTGTATGCGGATATGGTGATCGTGTCAAACTCTACCGTCTACGCATTTAATGATTTTGGTACGATCAATTCGGCACTAATCCGTGATCTGATGAACTTCCATGTAGCCTGTGTCCAGCATGGTATGTCTATCCAGAAGATTGCAGTTGCGCAGAACCGGTTGAGAGATAATACACGGTTGTATTTCTGTGCATCCAAATATGAGATTGAAAATCTGTCGAAGCCGATCTATGGCTATGAGGGTTATGATGCATTGAAGCTGACCGGAGTACCGCGTTATGATGGACTTATAAATGAAGATAAACGGCAGATCCTGTTATCCCCGACCTGGCGGATGCAGGCAGCAGTTCCGGTTACAAAGAATGAGGGTGTGAGCCGTGACTACAATCCACTTTTTAAGGAGACAACCTATTATCAGGTATATAATAGCCTTATTAATGATGAGCGTCTGATCGCTGCGGCAAAGAAATATAATTATAAGATCGTCTATGTACTTCATCCGATCGTCAGCCCGCAGATCGATGATTTTGATAAGAATCCTTCGGTAGAGATTATTCCGGCGGTTGCCGTTCATGGACATTCCGGTGTCAATTATGAGAAGGTGTTCCGGGAATCCAGTCTGATGGTTTCGGATTTCTCCGGCGTTCAGTTTGATTTCGCTTATATGCGTAAGCCGGTGGTCTACCTGCACCATCACGATATACCGAAGCATTATGAGGAAGGAACCTTCCACTATGATACGATGGGATTTGGCGAGATCTGCGAGGACAACGACGAATTGATCGATGTTCTGATCTCTTATATGCAGAATAACTGCGAGATGAAACCGGAGTACCGCAGACGTGCCGATGATTTCTTCCGGTTTGACGACCATGACAACTGTGAACGGATCTATGATGTCATGATCGACTACCAGAAGACAAAGATTCATTAAGATATAGCTTTTTCTATAGCATCAACTATGATCTCCAGGGTTTTTAACCGGGCATATTTTTTATCGACTGATTCGATGATGTGCCATGGAGCATAGGTGGTGCTTGTTTTTTGCAGCATTTCATTGACGGCTGTTTCGTATTGATCCCATTTTTCACGGTTCCGCCAGTCCTCATCTGTGATCTTCCATTGTTTTTCCGGTGTATTCTGACGCAGCGTGAATCGTTCAAGCTGGGTGTCTTTATCAATCTGTATCCAGAATTTGATGATCACAGCACCCCAGTCATACAGTTCTTTTTCAAATTCGTTGATTTCGTTGTAAGCACGTTTCCAGTCATTTTCACTGCAAAATCCTTCGATCCGTTCTACCATGACTCTGCCATACCATGTTCGGTCGAAGATAGCTACATGACCGGAGCGTGGAAGCCTGGTGAAGAAACGCCAGAGGAAATGTCGGGATTTTTCATACGGAAGAGGACTTGCGATCGGAAATACTTCGTAACCGCGAGGATCTAATGCTTCCGTTACACGTTTGATATTGCCGCCTTTTCCGGCAGCATCCCAACCTTCGTATGCAATGATGACAGGAATCTTTTTGTGGTAAATGCTGTTGTGCAGCTCTCGAAGTTTTCCCTGTAATTCTTTCAGACGTTTGGAATATTCTTCATCAGATACCGTCTTGTCCTGTAAAGAGATATCTGACAGCTTCGGCATGTCCATAAGAGGGAATACATTCTGCGGGATCGGAACTGCCAGTGAATGATTCTGTAGGGCAACATCGATTCCCTCGGTCAGGATTTCCAGAACCTGAAGCTCCGCCCATTTCTTGGAGCGGCCATCGATGATATACCATGGCGCACGGGAAGAATCGGTAGCATCTAAGAATTTGTCAAAGATGTCCATGTATTTGTCATAATGTTTGTTCTGTGCCAGGTCGGTATCGGTCACTCTCCATTTGGTTGCAGGATCATCGGCAAGCGTCCGGATCCGTTTCTTCTGTTCTTTCTTCGAGATGTTCAGGAAGAATTTGACAACCAGATAGCCGTTATCGGTCAGCTGCCGTTCAAATCTCCGAACATTGGCAATTCGAAGCTCGTAGTCTTTTTTTGACAATTCTTTGTGTGCGTATTCACGCGTAAGCTGATCCATCCAGCCGGAATCCATAAAGACAAAATTGCCGGCTTCCGGTATCTCTTTTACAAATCGCCAGAGAAATGGTTTCCGTCTGTCCTCTTCTCTGACCTTTTCCAGCGATGCAACCCGGTAAAAACGTGGATCGATATTGTTGATGATCCGTCCGACCAGACTGCCTTTGCCGGAAGTACCCCAGCCTTCTACCAGAACGATGACCGGAAGCTTGTGTTCCCGGACAGCCAGCGTCTGCGCCGCCAGCTTTTTCTGCAAATCCTTTAACCGTGTATTCATTTCCTCGCCCGATGGTTTTTCCTTCATAATTCGATTATTCAACATACATAACACCCCCTGTGTAATAATGAAATTAATTTTTTATATTGTGTGAATTATGCGTTGGGATATCTTAACTTACCAATACAGGGGCATTTGAGGTCGCCGGTCCTTAGATGGCGCATTAGCGGCATCTTAGTACCGTTGCAGACCGAAACGAGCGGAAGCGTCCCCTGATTGGTAATGTTAAAGGTATCCCATGCATATCAATGTATAATATAAAAAATTAATTTCATTATTTTCCGGTTATATCATAAAGTCAATGGACAAAATGTTTAAATTATCTAAAGGACACGCATATAAAAAATTTTTTTAATGTGTTAACAAATTCTATTGTCATGCCGACCGTTATATTGTAGAATATACATGAGGTTAGGGTTGGATTCTTGTAGAATTTATTTTGTGCTGAATTTTGAAATAATATTGAATGAAAGCATTCTTTTTTTTTTCAGAAAGAATGCACATAGGAATGATACAGGAGGGACACAGACTATGACATCAGGTGAAGAATTATTAGAATTAAGAAAGTCTACAGGAATGAACAGACGCGAATTTGCTGAGTATTTCGAGATACCGTATAGAACTGTACAGGACTGGGAACTTGGAAATAGAAGAATGCCATATTATCTTCTTCGTCTTATGGTTTACAAAGTAGACAAAGAAAATCTTGCAAAGCAGGACTGATTCAGGTAATTATTTTTTAAACAGATGATGGGCGAATAGGTATTGAAAAATCACGGGCATGTTATGTGTCCGTGATTTTTTAAGAAAAACAGAAAATAAAGCACACAAAACAGGGAGTAGAAACAGTGGCAAAGCAGTACGTGATGATCAATGACATAATCGAAGAACATAATGCGAGAATGTATAACTTAAGAAAATACTACCCGTTTTTTGTGTTATCGGAAACTGCATTTACACAGTACAGGGATGGACGATATAACAGTCTGGATATGGGATATATCACCATGGCGGTACTGCGTTTTTTTATTGAGGAAAACAACTTCAACGAGAGGGACATCACATATCCCCAGTGTGAAGCATTTATAAAAGAGCTACTGATCCGTGATTTCGATATTGAGATCGAGGACGAGGATATGGCAGACCTGATCTTATATATATTTGACAAGATCAGAAATGATGGAAAAGCATTTGAATTTATATTTTACGATCCGGGTAAGAAGCAGAAGAAGACCGGGCGTGTCAGACTGATCGACAGCCGGATCACGGATGGAAAGGTGCTCTATTACATAACTGCGGATGGGATAGAATTCTATCTTGATACCAAGGAGATCAAGGACGAGAGCAAGATCAATGTAGAACAGGTTTTGCTTGAGAAGATGATCACCGGAGAGAATTTCAAGGGAGGTATCGAGGTTGTCAAGCGGATCAACAGCGAAGTGAACCGGCTTGTAAGAGAAAAAGACGATATCGTAGATTTGCTTTCTTACGATGTATTTGCCGGGGCAGAAGCTTATGAGAAATATATGAAGACGGTTGGCAAATGGTTTTCCGAGGAACAGAAATTATTTGCGAAGAACAAGGCACTGGTCGATAAGGCAGTTGCGAAAGCGAACTTTGACCATCTGACAAAAGGTTCTACGTTGTTGGATGAGATCAGTCAGTTGGAGCTGGAATTGAAGAAGACCATATTAAAGCATGGAAATCTGATCAACAGCACCATGGAATTACAGAATATATCGGACAACATTATTCAGAAGGCGAAGTTAAAGCGTCTGCGTCCGGTATTTGATTTTGAAAAGGAATTACAGAAGATGATCAGGGAGGATCGGCCGGATAAGATGGGCTTGATTCTTGCTCCTTTATTTGCACCGGCGATCACGAAGTCGTTCTCGATGACATCGATCGACAATCTTCTTACGCTCAAATCAGAGAATGAGGCGAAGATGGTGACAGCAAAGAAAGAAGATGTAAATGCGAACTTCCGTTACGAGGACGAGATTGAAGAAGAACGCTCCGGTAGAAACTATGGCAAGTTATTCTTTGAACTGATGGATGTGCTTGCCCGCTGGAAGAAGCTCAGCCTGAAAGAATTCAACGGATTCCTTGAGATACGATTTGGAAAAGAAATCTATGAGAATGCCGATTATTACGCATTCCTTACCCATCTGGCACAGAAGAAGGAATATGATATCAGCCGGATGTTAAAGAAGCAGGATACCATGCTTGAAAAGCTGGTAGTTGACAGTATTCGGGAATATCAGAAGGTGCGGGACAGCATCGGAGAGCAGCAGATACCACAGGCTACAGCCGACAGCATTTCAACCGTAAGCGTACCGGATATTTATTCGGAAGATGCTTATGCTCCGGATATCTCATTTGAGCCATACAAAGATATGCGCTTCACGCTGACCTTTGACAGCACTGAGGAGATCCCGGTTGGAGCAGATATGTATGTTACGAACATAATATTTGAATTGCAATAAAAATACATGTGAGGAAAAAAGATGGACAGCAGAAATTTGGATAAGGCGATTGAGATCTACGCCAGACTGATACAGGGCGAAACGATCGCGAAAGCAAGCAGAGAAAACAGTGCTCTGTACGAAGATTATTATGGAAATGCAGAGGTCTACGAGATTGTAGGCAATCTGTTAAAGAAACTGAATCTGAGTATTTACGAATACAACGAAGCACTTTATATCACTCCGGGTGAAGGCAACCGGGTATTTGGTTATACAAATGACGATATGAAGCGCATACTTGGACTGCGTCTGAATAAAGAATTATTCCTGTGCTATTTCCTCATGTATGTGATCCTACTGTATTTTTATAAAGATTCCGGAAGCTATCAGTTCCGTGAATTTATCAAGCCGGAAAAGGTGATCGAAGAGGCGGACAAATATCTGGAAGATGTAACGAAACGGTTGTCTGTATTTTCCGCAGAGGATGTCGGGGCAGAGAGTTTTAAAGCGGTTGGTCTGCTGTGGGATGAGCTTCCGGCGGTCAGTCATGCAGTCTATGACGGAGAAAAGACGAAGGCGTCAAAGGCATCCAAATCCGGTTATGTGAAGCTGACATTTAACTTTATGGTCAGCCAGAAATTATTTGTTGAGAATGAAGAACGCTACTATCCGACCGATCGGTTCAAGGCGTTATGTGAGAATTATTTTGAAGAATACAGGGGACGTCTGTATCAGCTGCTTGGAGGTGAAGAGGATGCCGTGCATTAACCGAATACGAGTAAATAATGTAAAATACAATTTTGGTACACAGCAGTACGATGATTTTTCGATGCGTATGTATGGCAAGAACACGCTTTATGACCTTGCAAACGGTGGAGGAAAGAGTGTGCTGATGCTTCTTCTGCTTCAGAATCTGATACCGAATTGTACGTTAGATGATAAGCAGCCGATCGAGAAATTATTCCGGAATGGTGGTGGCAATACGACTATTCATTCCCTGATCGAATGGAAATTAGACGACGCGGATATCAAGGATGGATACCGCTACATGACGACCGGCTTCTGTGCCAGGAAAGCAAAGGAATCCGACGAGGGAGCATCACAGGACGGACAGACGGCGGCGATCGAGTATTTCAATTACTGCATTTTCTATCGGGATTATAATAAGAACGATATCATTAATCTTCCATTGTCAAATGGTAATGAAAGAATTACATACAGTGGTCTAAAATCCTACATTAAGGAGCTTGGACATAAGGATATGAGCCTTGAAGTGCGCTTATTTGAGCGGAAAGGGGAGTACCAGCGGTTCATCAGCGAATATGGTCTGCATGAGAGCCACTGGGAGATCATCCGTGGAATCAATAAGACAGAGGGTCATGTCCGTACTTATTTTGAGACGAATTATAAGACGACCAGAAAAGTAGTAGAAGATCTGCTGATCGAGGAGATCATAGAGAAAGCATTTCTGACCCGTACCGGTAGGGATGGGGATGAGAGCACGATGGCAGAAACGCTGCTTGATATTAAGGATAAATTGAACGTGCTGGCACAGAAGAAACGGGATATCGCGAACTTCGATCATCAGATAGAGCTGATCAATGTCTTGCAGGCAAAGGTCAATTCCTGTATTAACCAGTACGAGGCACACGAAGATATCACAAGGCAGCTTGCGGATATCTATGTGACGGGAAAAGAACTGACATCGAGAGAAAATGAACATCTGGAAGAACTGCTTGTGGCAAAACAGACTGCATTTGAACAGAAGGAAAGCCAGAAGAAGCGGTTGGAGAATCTGAAGATCACCAGAGATGGTTTCCGTCTGCAGGAGCTCCGGGATAAGTCAGAACAGTTAAATGCAAATCTTGCTGAAAATGAACGACAGGTATCGGCATTAAAGCAGGATATGAATATGAAAGAAAGTATCAATGATTATCTGGGTTATCTGGAAGACAGAAAACAGTTATCCGAGAATCAGAAGATCATCGATCATATCTTACAGAATACCGGGGCAGACCGTGAGAAAATGACGGCCTATGCCTATAACAGAAAGCTTCGGGATGATGCGCGTTTGAAAGAGCTTCTTCTGGCAAAGGAAGAGGTCGAACAGTCGCATGAGTATGCAGTGAAAGAGGCTGATTACTGCATGAAATGTATCAAAGAGGGCGAGATCGAGCTGGCTGTATCCGGGGATAATCGGAAAGCGGCTTCGGACAAATTACAGTCCTTAAATAACAAGATATCCGAGCTGACCTCACAGGTTGCCCTGCTTGTTGTGTCGGATGCGGCAAACGTGATCGAAGCATCCGAAGAAAAGGCAGCAGAATTTGAGGCATCCTTACAGGCACTTGCAGAGAGCATACGGGAAGATCAGGAGCAGGTATTTGAAGACCGTTACCGGTTGTCACTTGCGGAAAACAGTCTGGAAACACTGGAAAAAGAATATGAGACAAGCCATCTGGATGCAGAGGAATATCGTCAGGCAGCTAAGAAGTTAGAAAGCATTATGGCGGTATATAGTGTAGAGAAAGCAGAAGAAATCATAGATGCGATCAATGCAAGGATCACAGGAACGCTGACCGAGACGATCACCAGAAAACAGGAGATTGACCGTTTGCTCGAAAGACGCAAATATCTGGAATCCGGACGTTTATTCGGACCGAGTGCAGGAGCATCGGCAGTTATTGATTATATCGTGACCAGACATGGACATATGGCGATGCACGGAGCTGATTATCTGGCAGCACTTAAGTCGGAGCAGCGGTCGGAGATCTTGAAGAAAAACAGAGCACTTCCGTATGGAGTAGTCGTGAAGAATTTTGCTGATATTGCAGAGGATATCAATCTGGATTCGATTCAGACAGACAATGAAATGGTTTTGATCTACGATATGGATGACCTGTCTGAAAAGGCAGTTACCTTAAACGAAAATGCCGTTATGGTCTGCAGAAAAGGCGAATATTTCACAGACGATGAGATCCTGAAATCGTTAAAAGAAGAACTGACGATCCAGATTCGTGGCCTTGAGGATGAGATATCCCTGATTGATGAGAAGCTTGCAACCTACCGGGAAGATCTGGCATTTGTCAGTCATCTGGCAGATGAGAGGCACCTGGATGCGGCAGATATCGAACGAAAGTTGAATCAGGATCTGTTAAATAAAAAGGATGAGGTCCGTGAGCTTCAGGATCGTATAACAGAACGGACAAGCCGGATCACCCAGCAGAAAGAAGATGAGGCATCCGTAAAAGAAAAGCTGCATGAGCTGGAGGAAGACAAATCAATCCTGCTTCGTATTAAGGAGCTTTCTGATCTGGCAGTTGAGGAAGAATCCCGTTATACGGAGAATGTTCAGAAAGAACAGCGGATCACCGGACAGATCGAGAAACTGAAGCGGGATGCAGTCAGATGGAATACAACTGTGAGCGAGACGGAGGCACGGATGCTTGCGATCGCAAACAGTATTCAGGATATACAGGATAAATGGCAGAATTATTTTAAACCTTATTACCCGGAGGATGGAAAAGTAGATGTGTCACTGGATCCAAAACAGAAGATTCAGGTGGCACTTGGACAGGAAACGGAAGATGTATCCAGACGGGATATCGAGATCCTTACGATCTCTGATGAAGTGCTGGAGACAGAATTTATGGCGATGTATGCAGTAGCAAATAAAAATGCACCGGATGTAGAGGATAAGAAGAAGTTGGTTCAGGCATTGTCACAGTCAATGGATCGTATCCTGCATACGATCGAGAAGCGTGGCGTGAAACTCTCGGATCTGGAAGCACAGACACAGTTATTTGCCACATCTGAACAGCAGTTACAGGCACTTTCTGATGAATTGATGCGTCTGGAACTGGTATCAGCATCCATGGCGGAAGAACTGAAGAATGTATCAAAGGCTTCCGGCAGATTGGAAGGAAATATCGAATATGCGGTTGCCAGTCTGAAAAAGATTTATGGTGAAGATGCATATGCAGAAGAACAGATTTCTCTAAGTGAAGCAGAGCAGGCGATCGCACAGGGCGATCAGATCCTTGCCGAGCTGGAACAGAGTTATAAGAAGACCGCAGAGGAATATGAGACTTGTAACAAAGAGCAGGGCTATATGATCGAGCTTTATAAAGATGTAAAACGTATCGTAGATACAAATGACATCAATGTAGAAAATGGTAAGCTGTTAGAAGCCGGAAAAGAGGAGCTGCGACAGGCATTTGAGACCAGTTTGTTACGATATGACAGAAGCCGCAAGAATTTGGAAAAGACAAGAAATGAACTGATGCGGTTCAAGGGACAGACAGCGGAAGCACTCAGTGAAATGGGTGTATTCGAGATGGCAGAAACGATCCGCAGAGATGTCATCATACCTGAAAACTACTATGATGCAAAGGCGTTACTTGAAAGCCTGTTACAGATCATTTCCTATATCGATCTGGAAAAGGAAAGAGTGGAAAAGGGAATCGAAGATATGGTTGCGATCAAGGAGAATTTCTGCAGTCAGTGTTTACAGCGTTGTATGGATGTAAAGACCGAGCTTGAGAAGCTTCCAAAATTATCGAAGATCACCGTTGGAGAAGAAGTCATCCGTATGGTTGATCTGACGATCCCATATGTGAAAGAAGAATTCCTTGCACAGCGCATGTCTGATTATATTGACGATATCGTAAAGGGCGCAGATGCCTATGAGGATGAGAGGAAGCGTGTCCGTTATATCCGTGACTGTCTTGCATTGAAGCGGTTATTTGGCGTAATGGTCACAGACATGAATGCGATCAAGCTGAAACTATATAAGAGAGAGCGTATCAAGGAGCAGAGCCGGTATCTTCGTTATGAAGAAGCGGTTGGTAGTACCGGACAGTCACAGGGTATCTACATTCAGTTCCTGGTTGCGATCATCAATTATATTGCAGGTATGTATTCTTATGGTGCGGAGGGTGAGATCTCTACAAAGACAATCTTTATTGATAACCCATTTGGCGCGGCAAAGGATGTATATATCTGGGAGCCGATCTTTGCCATGCTTGCAGCTAATCATGTGCAGTTGATCGTTCCTGCCCGTGGCGCAACTCCGGCGATCACCGGCAAATTTGATGTGAACTACGTTCTTGGTCAGCAGATGGTCGGTAACCGCCAGCAGACGGTTGTTGTCGATTACACCAGCAAGACCTCGCAGGAGGAACTGGAATATCAGGACATCACCTACCAGCAGGCAACCTTCGACTTTATATAAGGTGTTATACCGTACAAACAAATGCCGAACATACCATTTGTTACGCAAAACACTTGCGTTCGATTCTCACGCAGCGGTGCTAAACTCACTGCTTAAGCAGTTCGTTAAGAACCGGCGTTCGAATAGGTTTGCTACACAAAGGTATGTTCGGCATTTGTTCTGATATGATTGTCAAACAGATCTATAACCAACCCCAAAAGCAGGTATAGAACCAAAATGTTAGAATTGTTTTACAATAGCCCCATGTATATTATAGTCTATAAGCTTTTTCTGCATTTACGCAAAACACCTGCGTTCGAATAGGTTTACTGGTGGTAGTAGCTTAAGAAATCAGCAATTCTTCCCATAGCGGTTTTAAGCTGCACGATATTTGGCAGATATACGATACGGAAATGATCCGGGTCTGTACAGTTGAAGCCGGTACCACAGGTGATCAGAATCTTCTTCTCACGGAGAAGATCAAGGGCAAACTTCTCATCATCCTTGATATGGAACTTCTCCTGATCCAGTTTCGGGAATATGTAGAAAGAAGCTTTTGGTTTCACAACGGATACACCGGGAATGTCACAGAGGGCATTGTAGATATATTCACGCTGTTCGTAGATTCGTCCGCCCGGAAGCAGGAGTTCATCGGCACTCTGATAACCGCCCAGAGAAGTCTGAACGATACTCTGTGCAGGAACATTTGAACAAAGACGCATTGAAGACAGAAGATTCAGACCTTCGATGTAGCCTTTTACATGATCCTTTCTGCCGCATAGACACATCCAGCCGATACGGTAACCGGCTACACGATGGGATTTGGACAGACCGTTGAAGCTGATCGTGAACACATCCGGTGCCAGAGATGCGAGTGCAACATGCTTTCTGCCATCCATAACCAGTCTGTCGTAGATTTCATCTGCAAACAGGATCAAATCGAATTCTCTTGCAAGATCAACAATCTGTTCCAGAATCTCCTTTGGATATAAGGCACCTGTTGGGTTATTTGGATTGATCACGACGATACCCTTTGTATTTGGAGTGATCTTACTTCTCATATCATCGATATCCGGATACCAGTCACTCTGTTCATCACAAATATAGTGAACAGCAGTACCGCCTGCCAGTGTGACAGAAGCTGTCCATAATGGGTAATCAGGAGAAGGAACCAGAATCTCATCTCCATTATTTAAAAGTCCCTGCATAGACATGGTGATCAGTTCACTTACACCATTTCCGGTATAGATATCGTCAATTCCGACATTTGGAATATGCTTTAACTGGCAATACTGCATGATAGCCTTTCTTGCGGAGAATAAGCCCTTGGAATCGGAATATCCTTCGGTGTCTCTCAGATTGTAAGACATGTCTTTGATGACTTCATCCGGTGCGTGAAAACCAAATGGTGCAGGGTTTCCGATATTCAGTTTCAGAACATCAATGCCTGCTGCCTGCATGCGGTTTGCTTCGTCCATAACAGGACCTCTTATGTCATAACAAACGTTATCGAGTTTCGTTGATTTTTCGTATGTTCTCATGCGATATACCTCTCTTTATAAGAATTTATCCGGCTCCCAAAACCGGAAGTTAAGCAACCTTAAGAATCCATTCTTGTACAGGAAACTGTTGTTATGGGAATCTGCCGGACTTTATAAGATGACAATAAAAAAGCCCAAGCAAATAAATTTTGCTTAGGGCGAACTTATTATTTTTATAGTCCGTGTTACCACCTAACTTCAGGAAAAACTTCCTGCACTCTGTACGGCCAGATCTCTTAACCGTTGTTCCTGTAACGTGGAACCTTCCGTTGACTGCTAATCTAAAACCTATTTCGCAATCACAGCTCGGGGACTGCTTCCTTAAGATGTTCTACAGGCTCACACCAGCCGCCTGCTCTCTGAAGTAACACTTGCTTAAGTACTCCTTCCTGTCATAGCCTTTGATTTTTCTAAAAGTCTAGCACTGCACAGGGGAAAAGTCAACTTAATTTTTATGGAATTATAATTGTTTAAAAAATATATACAATTAATACTACAATACAGCATTTAAATACAAAAAGACAAAATAAATACAATAAAATGATTAAATTGTCAAAAAATAATGTTGACAAAATGGGTATTATCACATATAATAAAGATACATTAAAGAACGGTCATCAAACAGATGCCACCTGGATAAACAGATCGAGGTCCGGTACACGGAAACTGGTCAAAAGTAAAAGGTGTTTTCCAGAAGTTCAAGGAAGGAGGAGATTCCGTTGGATACAATTGAAGAACAGTTTTATCGTAGCAGCATACATGATTGGGAAGTTGTTTCCACACGGGATGCCTTATCGATATAACTTGAAATAAGTCCCCACACAGATGCCGGTTCGGCATAGATTGAAGTATCGGGACGTAGGTATTAGATTACCGGTTATGTTCTGCTAGGATTGTTCAAAAAACAAGATATAGATAGTGTTTCAAGGGCATTAGGCTATATCACATAGACGCTTAGAAATTGTTGGAAGGATTGGTACAACATAGTATCTGTTCAGGCAGTGACTGTTACAGATGCCACTTGTTTAGATTCGTTATAAGCAGGAGTTTATATAATATGTACCATTGCGGTATAACATTTCACATCTTTTGAAATATTGTACCATACATCTAAGATTTGAATGATGCAGTTGCATCGGGAGCATACATAATTGCTCATCCTTCAGTAGAATTTATTTATAGATTTTATATAAAATGGCGTTTTATATGGCGGGTGTGGAAACCTCGAATATTTACAGAATACTTCGACAATAATCTAAAATTAAATACATACAAAAACCCAGGTGCTTATGCATCTGGGTTTTTGTATGTGGTGAAAAATCTACCGACAGACACAGAACACAGCATCGAGCCAGATGCAGCAGAATACGACAGCATCACAGAATATGTATAGTACACAGCAGACGCAGAATTATACATATGGAGCAGATGCCCAGGGAACGTATGATGCAAATGCACAGAATAGCGCATACAATAATGCGTATTATCAGAATGCATATTACAACAATGCACAGGCAAATCCGTATAACACAAACTACTATACACAGGCAACACAGCAGCCGACTGGTGCAAATAATAATTATTATGACAACCAGGTTTCCGGGGATGTTTTTGATGAGGTATTTGTAGAAAAGGATGAGAAGCCGGTTGCTACTCTGAGCAATGGACTTGTATTGAATCTGTTATCTGGAGAAGGCCTTCGGAATGAGCAGGCAGTTCTGACAGACAAGCGCCTGTATTATAATCATCGTGAAGGATTGATCAACAGGATCTCGACCAGAGAGATCATAAATACAGATGATATTACCGGAACAAAGATTACAGATAATAAACCGTATTCCTTATTAATCTGGGCAGCATTGATCTTTATAGGAACACTTATAACATCGATTCAGTCAGATGATTCCACTGCTATTGTCTGTGGTAGTATAGTTGCTATCGTAATGGTAATATTATTCCTTGTACTGATCCAGAAATGGCTGTTGGTCGAATATGCAGGTGGTCGTATCAGACTGAGTGTTAAGAAATATGGCATGAATAATATTATTGCATTCCAGAAAGCAATCTACAGAGTAAAGGCAAGCAGCAAGTAAAATATTCTTTATTTAGTCGGTGGGATAAAGATCGGGAGATTCGGTGCATTATAAGAGAAAACAGCGGTGATAAGGATAAGTCCGATCAGAAGAATATAACCGATACTATATACCCATTTTGGAATCTGGTGGAGCGAAAGCAGGTGAATCACACTTAGAAGCTGTCCTGCCAGAATACCGATGCCATAGGCTGTAAGGTCGATAGACATTCCGGTAAGTCCGAATCCGCCGGAGAACACATAATAGATGCTGACAATGATCAGATCTGAGATGCAGACGCTGGCTGAGATCATCAGGATCACTTTATGGATCGAAGGTCCACAGGGAATAAAATGCAGACCATAAAGGATCAGCATAACGATGAGCACCGGATATAGGGTAAGCTTCAGATGCTCCCAGATACTTTCATTGATCGGTGTGCACCAGGCGACCAGATTACTTTTCTCTAAGATGACATATAGAAAATGCCAGCCGCTTCCAAGTATCACAATACAGATGGAAGAGAAAACACTCCAGATAAAAAAGTTGTGTTTAACAGACTGATTCATTGAAATCCTCCATATTATTTTGTGGTATTAATTGCTGTTATATGCCAGCAATTTATGTTATTATATCTATATAATATATTCACAAAAACCAGAATATATGCAGCCATATAGAAGATGGTTTCAGATATAATAATCAATGAATAAAGGAGTTATACAAATGGATTACAATAGCCTGAGCTTAAAGATGCATGAGGAGAATAAAGGAAAGGTTGAGGTTATCTCAAAGGTTAAAGTCAAAGACAGAGACGACTTAAGTACAGCATATACACCGGGTGTTGCAGAGCCATGCAGAAAGATCCGAGACAATAAGGCTGATGTATACAAATATACATGTAAGGGCAATATGGTAGCGGTTGTTTCCGATGGAACTGCAGTTCTCGGACTTGGCGATATCGGACCAGAGGCTGCGATTCCTGTTATGGAAGGAAAAGCTATCCTGTTTAAAGAATTTGGCGGAGTAGATGCATTCCCTATTTGTCTTGATACAAAGGATGTAGATGAGATTGTAGAAACCGTAAAACGAATCGCTCCTGTATTTGGCGGTATCAATCTGGAGGATATATCAGCACCAAGATGTTTTGAGATTGAGAGAAGATTGAAGGAAGAATTGGACATCCCTGTATTCCATGATGACCAGCACGGAACAGCTATTGTTGTATCCGCAGGTCTGATCAATGCACTGAGGTTGGTAGGTAAAGATTTTGATAAGGCAAATGTTGTAATCAATGGTGCAGGCTCAGCCGGTATCTCTATCTGTAAGCTGCTTCTTCAGCTTGGCATCGGAAATGTAGTTCTGGTTGACAAGCAGGGTGCACTCTGTCCGGGTCAGGACTGGATGAATCCGGCACAGGCAGATATGGCAGAGATCACAAATAAAGACAGACAGACCGGAAATCTTGCAGAGATCATGAAGGGGAAGGATGTATTTATTGGAGTATCAGCACCGAATATCGTAACGGCAGAGATGGTAGCATCCATGGCAGCCGATCCTATCGTATTTGCTATGGCGAATCCGACACCGGAGATCATGCCCGAGGAAGCAAAGAAGGGCGGCGTTCGTGTTATGGCGACTGGACGTTCTGACTATCCAAATCAGATCAACAATGTTCTGGTTTTCCCTGGTATCTTCCGTGGCGCACTGGATGCAAAGGCTACAGGAATTACAGAGGAAATGAAGATGGCAGCAGCAAAAGCAATCGCATCAATTGTAACCGATGAAGAATTAAATGAAGAATATATTATTCCGGGTGCATTTGATGACAGAGTAGCAAAGGTGGTTGCCAAGGCAGTTGCGGATGAAGCACATAAGCTTGGTATAACAAAATAGTAAAGGCTTGCAGAAATGTCCACTGGCAGAAATGTCGTGGTAATTCTTATAAGGTAAGCAGGTTTTGACAGAAAGGAGACCTAATATGACAGATGATTTTGTGACACTTACGATTGAGAAACAGAAGAATATTGCACTGATCGCACATGACAGCAAAAAGGCTGAGATGATCGAGTGGTGTAATGATAATAAGGACATACTGAAAAATCATTTTCTCTGCGGAACCGGAACAACAGCCCGGATGATCGCAGATAAGACAGGACTGCCGGTGCGAGGTTACAACAGCGGACCATTAGGCGGTGATCAGCAGATCGGTGCCAAGATCGTAGAGGGCAGAATCGACATGGTGATCTTCTTTTCGGATCCTCTGACAGCACAACCACATGATCCGGATGTAAAAGCGCTGCTTCGTATCGCGCAGGTGTATGATATTCCAATTGCAAATAACAAGTCGACTGCAGATTTTATGATCAATTCCAAATACATGGATCAGGAATACGATCATAAGGTGATCAATTTCAAGAAGAATATCAGACAACGTGCAGAAAGTCTGTAAACGGTATATCTTATAAATTTACAGGAAAGACAAACATATAAAAATAAAAACAGTGCCTGGTTTTAATACTGTCAGATTCACGGTGGATTCGTGGAAATGGTTGTATCGGTCAGGCACTGTTTTTGTATGCAGAAAAAAATGAAAAGAAAAACGCTCTGCGCAAAAAACAATTTAGAAACTCTACTGCTGGTTAGAAAATGCTTCGTTGGTTTGTTCTATAAAAAGACAAATTTTGACAGAATACAAAAGAGAAGGTTGAAGCATATTAATCCGGAAAGCAATATGGAGAAAGATTAGTGAAGATTAACAGAACGTTTCTAGGACAACGGTTGAAAGAAGCAAGAAAGAAAAAAGGTCTTACCCAGCAACAGTTGGGAGAATTGACTGAACTCAGTGATAAATATATCAGCAGGATCGAAACAGGTAAGGCAGATATGTCACTGGATTGTTTTGTTGCATTGATCAATACGTTGGAGATATCTGCTGATTATGTTCTTCAGGACAGTTTGTATATGGATTATGAAATTGGGGATGACGAGAAGAAAAAACATATCTCATATCAGAGATTTGGGGCTGAGAAAACAGAACAGTTGTTATATATGCTTGATAAACTTACAGCAATGATGAAATAAGTACAAATTATATTATGGGGGGAAATATTATGATTCGGATTGCGGTTTGTGATGATGAGCAGCATGTTCTGGACGAGATCAGTCAGATGACAGCAACGTATATGAGAAGCTGTAATTTCAATTTTCAGATTGATACATTTTGCAGTGGCGAGGAGCTGCTGATGGAGATCGACCAGAGCGGGATGTATCAGATCGTATTTCTGGATATTGAGCTGACGGAGATGAATGGGATCCGGGTGGCAGTACAGCTTCGGAAACAGTATCCATCTATGCTTCTTGTATTTGTGTCCGGGTACAGTGAATATTATCGGGCGGCCTTTGATGTCCAGCCATTTCAGTTTTTAGATAAACCGGTAAATGAACAGACCTTTCTTCCTTTGCTTGACAGAATTATATGTCATGTCAGAAACAATATGGAAATTCTTCCATTCTATTATAATCGCACGTATTACGCTATTAACATTGGAGATATTATTTATCTGGAGAGTAACCGCCGGGTGATCACGGCTGTTTGTGTCTCCGGAATATTTGAATTTTATGATAAACTTGAGAATCTGGAAAAATATCTGGAGGAGCACCAGCAGCATTTTGTCCGGATCCACAAATCCTATCTGGTCAATACCAGTCATATCAGGGAGCTTCGATACTCAGAAGTTATCATGAGTAATGGGATGGAGCTTGCCATCAGCAGAGACAATAAGAAATATGTCCGGGAATATTATATGGACTGGATCGGGGGAGCAGGCATTTGAGTTCTATTCTGTCGCTGGCATCTAATCTTTTTTATATCTGGATGATCCGGTTATTTGGAAGTTCTGGCTGTATATCCGGAAAATGCAGGGAAATAGCCGGGAAATCTCAATATCCATGGAAACAGGCGGCTGTTACAGGCATTTATCTGGCAGTGTTTATGATCGCTGCTGAAAAGCTTGTTTATCGTTATTTTATTATGGTTGGAAGCCATGCTGATGTTGGAAAAGAAACTTTTATAAGGCTTCAGATATCTGCTGTATCTATTTCAAGAATTATCCTTTTAGTATTTATAAAATTGAATATTCTGGCGTGGAGAATGCTGTGGAGAAGTCATCATGCAAATGTTGGTGCACCCGATATGGATGAGACTTGTCCGGATCCACTACTGGTCTTGCAGTATAAGGTGACGTTTGGAGATTTTGTGGAGGTATTTTGTGTTCCGGTAATAACCTTGGCATTGTTTACACATTTTCGGACGGCATGTGGAGGAAAACATTTTCCGACCATTGTACTGCTTCTGTATGCGGTCAATATATTATCCAGTAACCTGTATCGTCAGGAAAGAAATGGACAGATACGGGAAGTGAATGTCCGGACGATGCGTGCGGAAGCAGAACAGTATAAGGCATATAGTTTTTCTCTGGGAAAGGTCTGGCAGGAATTTCGGAAATTTCGTCATGACCTGAAGAAGCAATATATGCTGGAATGTGTGTATCTGGAAAATGGTCAATATGAGCTGCTGCATCAGGAATATGAAAAGGCACTGGCAGTTGTGGTGGCAAAGGAGGTGATTTCCGGGCATGTTCTGATTGATGCAATTTTGTCCTATAAAAAGCGGGAAGCATCCGAACGGGGAATTGAGATCACGACATGGATATCAGTGCCGATCGATCTTGCGATCAATGACCATCATTTGAATATGCTGCTTGGAAATATACTGGACAATGCCGTAAAATATACGATTCGTGGGGGAAAAATAGGGATCAAGATTTTATATGACAGGAGCAATCTTATGATCGTATGCAGGAATACGATCAAGGAAATGACGGTAAACAGCATACAGATCAGCGGGCCTGTCGGCGGGGCAGAAAAGCAAATACCCGGATTGCGTAACGGGCAGGTGGAGCGGAACCCGCATGGTCTGGGCCTTCAGATTGTACAGGAAGTAGTGGCATTTTATAATGGAACATTTGAAATAAAAAAGAGTGAATTTGAGTATGTAGTGCGTGCTTTTTTGGAGTTGCAATACCAAAAGTTACATTGAGACATGCTATTTATTACATCAACGGTTTTTCGCAGGCGATTTTTTGTATAGTGATGTTACGGGATATATGAAGGGATTCCGATAAACAAAAATGGAAGGAGGGTAGTGACAACATAAAAAAATAAACCAGAAAAATTTATAAGATGTCAAAAATGGTGCAGGTCTGGAAGCGCAGCATATCGGGAGATTCGCTTAGCTGCTTCAGGTCTGCACTGTTTGTATGTATTAATTCAGACATAACGTTCAAATGTCAGATAGATCCTGCCTTTCCGGGTTTCATGTCCACAGCCTTTATAGATGAATTTGCCATATCCGCGGATAGACAGAGTATCCTCCGGTTTCAGGTTATAGCTGTTATTTTCAAGAACGCGATTGTTTAAAAATACTTTTTTTTCACGGAACAGGGCGACAGTCTGGCTTCTGGAGAGCTTCGTGATAGAAGCAATGGCAGCATCGATTCGTTCTGAGGCAGCAATGCACTGAAATTCTTCCAGTGTTGGTACAATATCCGGCAGGTCATCATCCGGGCAGATGATACAGCGGACATTGGTATGTTTGATGCGGGTAAGATTATCAGTGATGTAATCTGCGATCGAAGATACACAGAACACATAAGCGGTATTTCGTTTTCCGCTTCTGGAGGATTCTTTCATAACAATATCACCGGTCATTTCACGTTCAATACCAAGGTTCATCAGAGAACCCAGAACGTCGCGGTGAGTCAGCTCGTCTGAAAATTTGTCCAGTAATGGTGTGATCTGAAGTATGGTGATCGGAAATGGAAGTTCATATCCGGTCATATCCTCTGATCCAAAGCGGATCATAACACGGTCACATCCTTCCCGGCCACCGAAAATCTGATATGGTACATGGTTGATGTCCGGCAGGATAGAATAGAAAATATCCAGATCGGATGCAGACAGAAAATTCGTAAAGGTATAGATATTCTTCTGATAGGCTTTATTTGCAAGATCCTTGAATCGTCCCTGTAATAATGCATCTGTATTCATGTGGTTTTCCTCCTGCGCGGCTGTGTTGTGTTTTTTCAATCTATGTAGAATGATAGGATTATTGGAACAATTTGTAAAGGGGGGGGAAGAAATCTTAACTTTTTTGAAATATTCTTGACAAAATCTATACAAACGTATATATTGTGTAAAGCGTCTGGCGCGATAGAAGAGGATTCCGAATACGGGGTCAGTAAGATTGTGACAGGCGTTATATATTTGCATAGTATTTTTTTCGAAAGATGAGGAGTTCAGTTTTGAGCTCCTTTTTCTTTATATCTGACGGAGAAATTAGGTATTGTTACATTCCGGATTTTATTTTTTAAGAAAAAAATATAAACGCTTCGCGATATAAAAAAGTATCCTGAACAAAAAAATGGCATTTTTCACAATATTTTCAAATTTTTGCTGCTGTAAAAAATCGTAAAATGTCGAAAAGTATCGCACGCAAATCAAATTTTATTTGATTGAATTTGGCTGTTTGAGTAAAGAAATAGTAAATTTGACAAAATGAGACAGGCAAAATCCGTCAAAATATTCATAAAGCTATCATATATAGTAAAATTTGTGCAAAAAGAACCATAAAACCCGGAAAACTTTATTTATTATGCAATATTTACAAATTTGAATGAATTTGTTATCATAGCACCATAAGAGATGGACAGGAAATAAAAACGAACATCTTGAAAGAAGTTACTACAGTGTAGTAAGTTAAAAAAAGACAATTACTTAACATTTGAATAGATATGATGGAGGATTCCCAATGCACGAATTCGTATAATCCCTATATTACGATGTAATGTACCCCATAACCCCCAAACCCCCCCTTTTTGGAATCCTCCATGACCTCTCCTTTAAGAATGAGCCTCAGTATTAATTACTGGGGCTCAAGCCCTTTCTATACACAATTTTAATTTCTCCCGGATTTTTATTTATGATTTAATTGATACAGCAGAAGGAATGGTATAAACCGATCGCTGGATGTCGATACTCTTTTATAAAGAAAGGAAGCCGGAATGGCTTATATACATGGCGGTTTCTTTTTGTATGAAAAGAGGAATGGGATATGTTATTTAATAGAAGAAACAGGACTGCAGATCAGGTATATCCGGGGATGCGCCAAAGCCGGAAGCATGGTGTGGATAAGAAGCGTCATTTGGGTAAACAGAAGGGCGTGGATGCGGTTCAGGCAGAGCTGATGGAGCATTATCAAGATTATATGGAAGAATTTGCGGATGAGCTGTCGGCGTTTGGGGTTGTGCAGGAGATGGAGAAGGACCGGGAGATGCTGGAGGATGAGCAGTAGTCCACCGGAATCCGTCAGAATCTACCAGAACCTCGACAGAGCTACACCGGAGTCCCGCCCTTGCTGTGGAGGGCTTTTGTTCCACTTATCTCTTCTGTTTTCACCAGTTATACACTCATAATAAACCGCTCTGTTTTCTATAAAATACATTTGCCTGATTTGCTCATGCTCCTGCGCAAACTCACCTTCGGCTCAAACATGCGCCCGCATTCGCTGGCAAAATGTATTTTAAGACGAAAACTTCACGGATGTTTATTATAAGTGCATATCTGTTGAAGAACAGAAAGGATAAGTGGAATAAAAGTATTATTAGCAAGGGCGGGACTCTGGTGCAGTGTTATTGAGATTCTGGTGTAGTATTGATGGAATTCTGATGTAACTTTATATATAGTGTGATTTTAAGTGTTCATCCATTCATATTGGTAAAATGGGATAGATCGATTTCCGATGTATGTTGTGTTTTTAGTTGCTTGTTAATTTATATCGGTAAAATGGCATGATTTAAACATTGAACATATCGTGAGATTTTGGGGCTTGCTTAATTTGAAAATACATGTATAATTATCATATAGAAATACTAGGAAATAAAAGCGCTAAAATAGGAACGGCCGGAGAGAAAAAATAACCAGTGAGATAAACTGGGACAGAGTGAGAAGGTTTTATAGGATATGATAAAGTTACAAAGGAGACGAAGATATGGCAAAGTTGATCACACCGGAGATTTTTCAGAAGAATACAGCAGAAGATTATTTGAAAGCGGCGATCGATACGGCGGAATGGATCGATACGTTGGCGATTAAGACGGAATATGGAAGAATCTGGCAGGCGTTGCCGGAAGGACAGGATGGATATCGGGAGGATGTTCCGTTATTTACGCCGAAGAGTATGTATGACGGTTCGGCAGGTATTGGTATTTTCTTTATCCGGCTGTATGAAGCAACCGGAGACACACGCTGGCTGACAGAGGCGGAGGAAGCGGCGGCGCATATCATTTCGACGAAGGTTGGTGTGGAATGGTATCAGACGACGCTTCATTCAGAGGTAAAGGGTATTATTCCGGTTCCGGGCTGGGCGGCAGGCCCTTATAATGGTCCGGTTGGTGAGGCATATTTCCTTGAAGACCTATATCAGGTGACAGGAAAACAGGAATATCGGGATTATGTATTATATGTTGCGGATGTCCTGCTTGAAGCAGCAGTAACCGATGAGAGAGGACTGCATTGGAGTGATCAGGAGGATATCACCGCAGATGGCGGATTTATCGTATTCTTAGATATCCTTTATCGTAAGACCGGTATAAAGAAATATCTGGATACAGCATGTGCGGCTGCAGACAGGATCGCTCAGGATGCTCTTCCTGCGCCAAATGGCGGAAAGTTCTGGAAGCTGCTTGATCTGTCGATGATCGATTTTGCGAAGGATACGACATTTCCGAACTGGTCACATGGAACGACTGGAACGGCATGGATGTTCGCAGCCTTATATCAGGATACAAAGAAAGAGGAATATCTGGAGCTGGCAAAGGAAGGCCTTATATACGCAATGAACATCGCAGTAGGAGATGAGACCGGACGATTGATTCCATATCAGGATCATCCGGTAACAGGTCCGACGTATGACAAATATTATCTCAGTACATGTCATGGCCCGGTTGGAAGTACGCTGGCATTTCGTGAACTGTATGAGATTACCGGAGAGGAGATCTACCGGAACTGGACGATCGAATTATCGCGTGGTATCGTCCGTGCTGGTGCGCCGGAGAAACATTCCTGGGGCTTCTGGAACTGCCAGTGCCAGTGCTGTGGAACAGCAGGTATTCTGGAGCATTTTGCTGCCATGTATGAATATACCGGGGAGAAAGAGTTCTATGATTATATGATCCGTACTGCTGATGTGATGCTTTCCGATTCAGATCACCGGACACCGGGACTCCGTACCTGGTATGACAGTTGGTGGAGAACGATCCCGACCAGAGTTGTCAGTTATCCGGGACTGTATGTCGGTGTGGCAGGCTGTGCATCCTCGCTGCTCCGTACCTATGCGGCGCTGACAGGTAAGAAGCTGATTAACCTGTACGAATATCATTTCTTTGAGAAGTTTTAAGCGGAACATTATATAAAAATGTGGTAGAATACATATAGAATAATTCATTATATGTAATACAGCCATCGTTTTATGAATGTGCCGGTGAACAGACCATAACGAGGTTTTGTCGGGATCAGTTCATGGATGCATTTGTGGAACGGTGGCTGTATTGCGATACAGAAAGGAATGAAGCTTATGGGAAGATTTTATGCACAAAAGACAGATGAAGTGACAGTGCTTGAGCGCACAAATCAGGAGATTGTCCGGGCACTTGCCGGTGAATGTATGGTGCTGCTTGAAAATGATGGAACGCTGCCGCTTGGAGCATTGGCCGGAAAGAAGATCGCCTTATATGGAAACGGAGCAAGACATACGATCAAGGGCGGAACCGGATCGGGTGATGTAAATACCAGAGAAACAATCAATATTGAGCAGGGGCTGATCGAAGCCAGTGCGAAGATCGTGAATACAGACTGGCTGGATACCTATGATGCGATGATCGCAGATGAGCAGAAACGGTATGTGGCATGGATCAGAGAAAAAGCGAAAGAAGAATCAACCGCGGAGACATGGCTGATGCTGGAATATCAGTATCAGGATCCGGATATCCCGCCGGTGGAAGATACGGCTGTCCCGGCTGATGTAGCGATCTATGTATTATCCAGAAATTCCGGTGAGGGAAAAGACCGAAGTGTAACAGCAGGTGATTATCTTCTGACCGATGGAGAAGAACGTGCGATCCGGGCGCTTGCCGAACGATATGATAAATTTGTATTGTTATTAAATGTCGGTGGTGTGATCGACATGAGTGTGATTAAAAAGATCTCCGGGATCAACAGCATATTGCTGATCGGACAGACCGGAAACATGGGTGGACGGATCGTTTCCGATGTATTGAGTGGACGTACGATCCCATCCGGAAGGCTTTCCGATACATGGGCGGCTTCCTATGAAGATTATCCGGCATCCGATACATTCAGTCACCTGAATGGGAATGTGGATGATGAATATTATACGGAAGGTATCTATGTCGGATACCGGTATTTTGATACATTTGGCATTGAGCCGATCTACTGCTTTGGTTATGGAAAAAACTATACGGAATTTGAAGTGACGACCAGATCGGTGCAGGCAGATGCCTGTCAGGTGCAGATCGAGGTAGAAGTGAAGAATACCAGTGTATTTGCGGGAAAAGATGTCGTTCAGGTCTATGTGTCAGCACCGGCTACAGAGCTTGCAAAACCTTACCAGGAGCTTACGGCATTTGCAAAGACCAATCTGTTACAGCCGGGAGATGCGGAACGGCTGACGCTTACATTTGAAACGGCAGATATGGCTTCTTATAGCGTGGAGCGGCATGCGTGGATATTAGAAGCGGGTGACTATCAGATCCGTGTGGGTGAAAACTCCAGAGATACGAAGGTGGAAGCGGTGCTTCATCTGGATGAAACAGTAGTCACAGTTCAGACCGGAGATATTCTTGCGGAGACAGAGACATTTGCGGAGATCTCTGCACCGAAGTGTCAGGAGAATATACCGGAGGGTGTATTGACGATCGGGCTTTCTGCAGCAGATTTTGAGACAAAGATCATCCGTTACCCGGAGGAACGGCCGGTGCTTAAGGACACAAGACCAGATGCGGTTCTTACACTATCGGACGTGAAGGCAGGAAAGGCGACACTGGATGAACTGGTGGCTCAGCTTAGTATAGAAGAAATGGCATTACTCTGTGTTGGAACGGAACGGTTAAATGGAGAAGTCGGAAATGTAGTCGGATCTGCGTCAAAGACAGTGCCGGGGGCTGCCGGAGAGACAGAGGGTAGTCTGGAAGAAAGCCGTGGAATCTTCTCACTTGTGCTTGCCGATGGACCTGCAGGACTTCGTTTGCAGCCGCATTTTAAGACGACAGCAGATGGCAAGGTACTTCCGGGAGGAGAGATCTTCGGCATCAATGTTCAGCCATTTGAGGATGATATACCAGAGGATGCTATGGATTATTACCAGTATTGTACGGCAATCCCGATCGCAAATACGTTGGCGCAGTCATGGGATATGGGACTGATTGGTAAGATGGGCGAGCTGGTCGGTGCCGAGATGAAGCAGTTCCATGTACACCTGTGGCTGGCTCCGGGCATGAACATTCACAGGAATCCACTCTGTGGAAGGAACTTCGAATATTATTCCGAAGATCCGGTGCTTACGGGAATGTGTGCAGCCGCCTGTACAAATGGTGTGCAGAAGTATGGTGGTCAGGGAACGACAATCAAGCATTTTGCAGCAAATAATCAGGAGGACAACCGTCTGTTCTCGAATTCGCATGTAAAGGAACGGGCACTTCGAGAGATCTATCTGAAGGGCTTTGAGATTGCGATCAGGAATTCACAGCCATATGCGATGATGACTTCTTACAACCTGTTAAATGGTACACATACCGCAAATCATATCGGTATCCTATCGGCAGCAAGAAATGAATGGGGATTTGAAGGGCTGGTTATGACAGACTGGTACACTTCGCAGGATACCTCGTTCCTTGGACCGATATCCAAGGTTTATCCGTATTCCTCCAGCGTGTTGTGTATCAAAGCCGGAAATGATATGCAGATGCCGGGCTGTGTCGGCAACGTGCAGGATATCATCGATGGTGTAAAGAATGGCGGCGAGATCACGCTCGGCGATCTTCAGGCATGTGTAAAACATATTCTTGGTATTGAATTGAAATGCATGTAGATCATGCTTCTATGGCTACAGTGATCTCGGTAATGTAGTCTTGCGGATCTTCGGCAGTGAAGCTGTCTATAACATTGTGTTCCAGATATTCAGAGGATGTATGGATGTTGTGCTCATGTTTAAAGGTCATCAGGCGGTCGTAAGTATCGCCGATCGTATCCCAGTGACCGGTGTGGTAGGCGGTGAGATATTTTCCTGCAGGCAAGGTATGGACAGGAAGCCCGTAAGGCTTGTTATCTAACAACAGGGCGACATTATCATAGACAGCGTACTTATCTGATTCGATATGGGAAGCGTGCTGGAAATATGCCATATCATAATCATTTTTAAAAGTAGAACCGACCGTTAGCAGAAGATTGATCAGGTCATCGGTTTTTCGATACAGTTCAGCATCTGTAGCGGTTGGTGCTTCTGCATAGAGATAGTAGCGTTCCGGGAAGTCAGCAATAAAGATGGCTGTCGGATCGATCTGCATAGCGAAATGGATCTTGCTCTTTTGCTGCGAGATCCATTTTTCCATGGAGCGTAATTTGGCAATCTCCGTATTGATCTGATGTTCACGTTCTTCTAATATATGGAGCATCTTTGCCGGATCACGGTTGGCAAGCTGCTGTTTGATCTCTTTTAACGGCATACCGAGGTCTTTTAATAAAAGGATGGTGTCAAGGATCTCGGTCTGATAGATCGAATAATAGCGGTAACCATTTGGCTGGGTGAGCTCCGGCTGAAATAAACCGATCTCATCATAATGAAACAGGGTTTCTTTTGTTATTCGCATGATCCTGGCGAACTCGCCGGTCGTCATATATATCTTTTTATTCATTTGATTTTCCTTTCATTTTCAAAATTACACTTGACTATAGGGTTACCCTATAGTATATGCTTGGCTTTGTCAATTAGAAAAGTGTTATAAAACGGAGAGGACTTGTTAAAATGGGTAAATCATTAAATCGTCGCATTACGCCATGGTCACTGCTGAGCTTTGCAGCACCGTCAATCATCATGATGGTATTTATGTCGTTGTATACTATCGTGGATGGTATCTTTGTATCCCGATTTGTCGGAAGTAATGCATTATCATCGTTAAATATCGTATATCCCGTAGTAAATGTGGCGATCGCCATTGCCATGATGCTGGCATCGGGTGGAAATGCGATCATTAGCAAATATCTTGGAGAGGGAAATAAAAAGAGAGCATGTGAGAGCCTGACTCAGTTTGTCACGGTATGTATTCTGGTCAGTCTTGTGATTGTGGTGATCAGCCAGGTGTTCTTGACAGAGATATCCAGACTGCTGGGTTCCAATGAAGTGCTTCTGGCAGATTGTAAAAGTTATCTGGGAATGGTGAGCTTATTCATTCCTGCCTGTATGCTGCAAACGTTGTTTCAGATGTATCTGGTCACAGCGGGACGGCCAACGATGGGCTTGCTGCTTATGATTGGTGCAGGTATTGTAAATGCTGTTCTTGATTACGTATTGATCGTGATCTGTGATATGGGAGTTGCAGGTGCGGCACTTGCAACAGGAATCGGTCAGTGCATTCCTGCGATTGCCGGACTTGTATTTTTCATGTTTTCCAAAGGTGAGCTTCGGTTTACCGGATTCAAGCTTTCCTTGCGGGAGCTTGGACATGCCTGCTATAACGGTTCTTCAGAGATGGTATCAGAGCTTTCAAATTCTGTTGTAACGGTATTGTTCAATCTTGTTCTGATGCGTCTTGCAGGAGAAGCCGGAGTTGCGGCTATCTCGATCCTGCTGTATGGACAGTTCTTATTCAATGCATTTTATCTGGGATTTACAATCGGGATCAGTCCGATCGTTGGGTTCCAGTATGGCGCAAAGAATAAGAAAAAACTTCGGAGTATTTATAAGATTGCATTCCTTTTTGTGGCGGTATCGGCAATTATTCTGACGGTTATTGCAGAGGTACTCGCGACCTGGATCATTACGGTGTTCACACATGACCCGGCAACATTTGAACTGGCAGAGATCGGATTCAAGATCTTTGCGATCAATTTCCTGTTCAGTGGATTAAATATCACATCCTCCGGTTTCTTCACAGCCCTTTCAAATGGTAAGGTGTCGGCGATCATTTCATTCAGCCGGACATTTATCTTTACGGTGTTAAGCCTTCTGATCCTGCCGCATTTCCTTAAGATCTATGGAGCATGGCTGGCTGTACCAATCGCAGAAGCGGTGACGCTTCTTGTGACTGTGCCGTTTCATAAGGTGTATTTTATTGGCAGGGGGGAGAAGAATTATCTGCGGGGGTAGATGCGCTATTTTTCATTTGTACGTCCGAGAATATAGTCGGCAGATACCTGATAGAGGTCACATAATGTCAGCAGATGGTGAATTGGCAGTTCGTTTGCACCACGTTCGTATCGGGCGTACATTGTCTGGGATGTGCCAAGAACATGGGCAATGTATTCTTGTGTGTAGTCAGCATCTTCTCTTAAGTTTCGGATTCTCTGAAGCTTCCGATAAAGTCACTACAAAACAAAGTGAGGTTTCCGAAGATCAGACAGAAATGATAACAGATGCATCAGTGGATTTGTCAACAGATACATCAACAGATGTCCAGGTTACGGAGGAAAATAGTTCAAAGAATACAAGTGAGGCACAGACTGCATACAGTGCAGATATGGTTATTGATTCCGATATGTCAGCACAGGTAGAAACTGTAAATTATACAGGTGTATATTATTTGCCTTACATTAATTATGACGGTGCAGCATGTGACGAAGTAAATAAAAGAATCGAGAAGCTTGCACAGAAATATATAGAAAATACAGATGAATATGGATCAGGCTGTATGGGAATCAGTTATAAATGGACTCTGTATGGTGATATATTATCGTTGCTCATACCGATTCAATTTGATGCAGATATGGTTGAGTATAATGTGTATGTTCTGGATCTGAAAAAGGATAAGCTGCTTACGAAGAAGGATCTGCTTGCAGAATTGAATATAGATGAAGCAGATTATGAACAGGATGCACAGGACACCATGGATGCCTGCTTTTATTCATTGTATGGAAGCTTTAAAGATACAGATGACTATTATGATGTCGTTTATAATGAAACAATAGCGTCTGAAAATGTTGCAGGGGCACTTCCATATATTGATGAAAATGGAACCCTGGGAGCTGTTGCAAAAATCTATTCTATGGCAGGAGCAAATTATTATTACCATATGGTTATGGTATTGGCGTTGGATGGAGCCTGTGAATATAGCGGAGAAAGTGATAATTATAATTCTAAGGTGCTCGCCAATACAGATAACCAGTCAGGCTCACAGGAAACAGGGGATACTTCAGATTCCGAGTATATGCTTCCGAATAGTGATTCTGAATACATATCAGATAGTGACCTGGATGGGCTGACACCGGATGAATGCCGTCTCGCTCTTAACGAAATATATGCCCGCCATGGAAGAAAATTTAATGATCCGGATTATCAGGCATATTTCAATTCCAAGAGCTGGTACAATGGAACGATTGATCCGGATGATTTCGATGATACAACAATGTTTAATCAGTATGAGCTTGCAAACAGGGATTATATCATCGATTATGAGAAACGGATGGGGTATCGTTAGAAATATGTGATCGAAAAAAATCAATCAGCTCATGATTTATACGTTCATTTTTTTCTTCGTCTTCCATGTATTCTGGAAGTGGTAGATCCGGTTGGCATTCACCGCAGATATCGATGCCGCATACGGTTTCATGGCTTAAGATGATGCCAAGCAGATGTTCCAACATGTCAAGTGTCATGTCGCCCTGATTCCAGTTGGTTTCTGTGAAACGGGTAGAGAGAACATCTTTATCAATAGAAATATAAAATGGGACACCTGAGAGGATGTTTGCTGATTTCTTTCGGGCAGTCCCATTTTTTAGTTCTTCAGCAGAAAAGGTCAGAAGACGGTCTTTGCGTACTGCATCAATCTGGAAAATGTCGGCTGCTTCCGGTCCGATCAGAATTAACTGTTTCAGATTTGGATTCTGGTCCAGAACAAGCCCCGCCCAGTCACCACAGCTCATCATTCCGTCAACGAGTGGTCGCTGCATATCTGTATGGTGGTCGAATACTACGAGCAAGAACGGTCGTTTGATCTGGTCGGTTGTTATCTTTGTTACATAATGAAAATTCCCGGAGTCAATAAAATGGATACCGTTGATTCCATATGGCATGATTCGTTTCCGGATCTCGGCAGCGGCTTCATCTGAACAATACAGGTCGCAGCCTTCAATGTCAGAGCAGTCGATCCAGTGAAACTGTGGGTTATCCTTCATATCTTCATCGCAGTATACATGCGTAAAATCCAGGATGTAGTTGTTTGCTTTGTTGTTCATGGGTATGACTTCCTTGTAGATATTTTAAAACGTTTATAGAAAATTATAACATATATCAAGCTAATCTATATCATTTTTCCATCATACAGACATACAGAAAAATTCCTCTGCATACATTGTAAAAATGAGATTTGCAGGGGAATTTTTTTGAGAGATTATATTGAAGAAAGAGCAGAAGAAATTGGACAATATATCGTGGAAAGCGGAGCAACGGTCCGGCAGACAGCAAAGAAATTCGGAGTAAGCAAAAGTACAGTACATAAAGATGTGACGGAACGACTGGTGAAGATCAATCCATTTCTGGCGGCAAGAATCCGGGTTGTTTTGGATGTGAATAAAGCGGAGCGGCACATCCGGGGAGGAATGGCAACAAAAGAGAAATATCTGCATGAACGGGAAGAACAAGAGGTACAATGAATAAAAATATTTGTATAGATTGGTATAAGGCGAAAAGATATGGAGTCAGAAGATGACATGAGATGATGATGCAGAGAGGCAGTTTGAAAAAGATTGCTTCTCTTTTTTCGTTTACTTGTGTTATCTGGCAGGATTGGGTAAAATGGAAAATAAATATAACAAGGAGAATGTACGAGAATAAGGGGTAAAAGATAGTTAACGGAGGTGATTACAATGAGACAGAAGTTATGGAGAAACAAAAAGTTTGTAGTGATGGCAGCAGCATTTACATGTATTGCAGCCCTGTCTGCATGTGGGAAAAAAGATGCTGATTATACTGTGGATGGAGGAAATGAAGACGGTGGAAGTATTCAGAGCAAATATGGTATTCCGGAATCGTGTGATACCACATTTGACATAGGATCAACTGGGCTTAAAAAGATCCAGTTAACAGATTCCGATATCACAGTGCCGGACACCGGTGCGATGTATACAGCTCCGGTAAAAATGAAGGAGATCGATTCAGAATATCGAAAAGCTCTGGTAGAAAAGTTATTTGATACAGATAAAGGTGTCTATGTCTATTATGATATGGAGAATATGGACAAGCTGTCAAAAGAGGATATTCAGGAATATATCGATCTGTATGAGCGGCAGAAAAAGGCGGATCCGTCACATGCAGCAAATTATGATTCGGATATTGACCGTATGAACCGTTTGCTGCAAACGACTTCAAAGCAGAGAGAAAATGCGGGAGACTATTCCGCGGATGAATATATGGGTACAGTTGGTGATCTGGAATACAGAATCAGTTTTCCTCAGGAAGGGGAAAATGATACGCTTTTCCGGATAAAGGAGGATCTTCTGCAGTATCGTCCGATGGAAGGTGCGACCGGTGTATTCACATCCAGCCTGGAAGAATACAATACCGGCTTGGGTGATGAATATGGAGAGTTGGAATCGGATATTAATGAATGTTCACTGTCGGTAGATGAGGCAAGGCAAATTGCTGAAGAATTTCTGTCAAAGATTGGCGGATCGGATGCGATTTTACAGAGTGAATCGGATCTGTGCTGGCTGTATCGGAACGATGGTTCGTCTGATCAGAATCTGCCGACGGTTGTTGACGGATATTCATTTGAATACATAAGATCGGTTATGGATCAGCCGGTGTCGGATGTAGCAGTCTGGACTGCTGATAATCTACGTCAGGCAAATGGATTTGTGAATGTTCCGATCGAAAAATATACGATTCAGGTAGATGCAAATGGAGTGATCGATGCTCTCTGGAATAGTTATCTAGAAGCAGATGGCAGCCCACAGGCGGTGGAACTGTTATCCTTTGATGAGATGCTTAAGAAAGCAAATGAGTCTATAGCAGCATATTACACCAAATATCCGACAGCATATAAGCAGATTGCATTTAACGATATTACGTTGTCTTACTATCTGAAACAGAAGGAAGATGGAAGCGGATTTGAATATGTTCCGGCATGGATTCTTGCAGAATACGAAGACCCTGCAGATCACGAACTTCCGGAGCAGGTCGTAATTCTGGATGCCAGAGATGGCTCTGCCCTCGACCTGATGAAGCTCGCCGAAGCAGTCGGCGGCATTTCCAGCGCAACCGACTGACCTTAATGCCCGCTGTATGTCAACAGTCTATCCTGCTGCAAACAAGCTGCGCTTTCTACTCGGTGTATATGTCTGATCCGCTCCTGCTCCTGTGCAACTCGCCCTTTGGGCTCAAACAAGCACTCGCATTCGCTGACAATATACACCTCCTGGCGAAATGCTCGCTATGTTGCTGCAGAATAGATCGTTGATATACAGCAGGCGCTAAAATACAGTTAAATAATATTGCTCGATAAATGCCCAGTGGTTAGTGCAAACCTCATTACGAAATCCTCGCAATGTTAATGTACCATCAACTACCGGGCATATTTTCGGTCAATTTTTAATGCTTGTTTGAGCCCGGAGGGCGAGTTGCACAGGAGCATGAGCGACTAGGGCGTATGTGCCGAATAGAAAGCACAGCTTGTTTGTTACAGGACAGACTACGATACACGGTGGACATTCGGCTTGCCACCCTAGTTGACGGTGGAGGTCGGTGTGATGCTCTGGCTGGTATCTCCGGCTGTCAGGGTGTAGGTGCTGCCAACTTCAAGCTCCGGGCAACTGACGATGATAGAATTGTAGGACTTTGAAGTTTCATGTGACAGGAGTACCTTTCCATCAGCATCGGTCAAAGTAACGGTGGTCGTTCCACTGGTATTTGATGAAAGCGTCAGCATGTAGGAACACTGGGTAGAATCCGAGCTGAAGCTCTGCGCCATGCCGGAGTATCCGGTTGAAAGGAAGTAACCACTTGTAATGGTTGCGGAGATGCCGTAGTCCAAGGCACTGTTGCCATTGCTCTCCGGTCCTTCGACATATACAGTTCCGCCATTTATGTAGAAATAACCATTGCTGTCGATGCCATCTCCATCGGCGTTGATCGTAACAGTGCCGCCATTGATCGTGAGGACACAGGATTCGTCGGCATCCATGTCAAAGCCTCCTATGCTGCCCGGTGCATTCCCTGGCATCTGTTTGTTGTCAGGGAACTGTGTATTTTTGGAGCTTGCAGCATTGTCAGAGGAATTTGAAGTCTGGGTTTCTGAGGTGACTGCATTTGCATTTATAGTCACAACACTGTTGTTGGTTGAATTATCATATGGATCGGATTTGTTATCCTTACTATTCACACCTTTCATTTCTTATTTGATTTGCCCCGATTTATGTGGCTGTATACCACTGATCGATTCTGGTGCAAACAAGTTGCGCTTTCTATTCGGTGTATATGCCTAATTTGCTCATGCTCCTGTGCTACGAAAATGCAGCCCAATAATTGCTTATTGTAAAAAAGTTTCTATCTATAAAATAACAGCTATAACTTAAATCAACTTAAAATATAGCCAAAGTATACCGCACCTGCTTTTATATCGCAAATTAAAAAGACTCGTAGTTTGGGATATTCCGGCTGCTGTGTAATTTGGCATAGGACGACTAACATTAATGTAGATTTCGTAATGAGATTTGCACTAGCTGCCAGCATCAAGCCCTTGTCTGAGTCCGGGGGACGAGTTTGGGCGACTGCTGGCAAATAGGCGTGCGAATCGAATAGAAATTGAAATGTGTTAGCGCCCTATGCCAAATAGCGCAGCGACCGGAATATCCATGTTTGCTAATCTTTTTAATTGCGATATAGGGGCAGGTGGGGTATAATCAAGGGTGAGTTGCCAGAGACTTTTCTGGCTGAGAAACAGAAAAGGGGTTATCCTATGAGATTTATTCATATAGCGGACGTCCATCTGGGCGCCGTTCCTGATAAAGATAAAAGCTGGAGCAAAGAGCGGGCAGACGAGATCGAATCAACATTTGACCGCCTTTTGGCTGTGGCAGAAGAGCGAAAAGTAGACCTGCTGCTGATCGCGGGAGATCTGTTCCATGCACAGCCATCCCTGCAGGATCTGAAGAGTCTGGATTATAAGTTGTCAAAGCTCACAAATACAAGAACGATCATGATCGCGGGAAATCATGATTATATCAGTAAAGGATCACCGGCAGAGAGTTATGAATTTACATCGAACACAGTGCTGATGCCGGCAGACACATTCAGTAATGCATATCTGGACGATATCAATGTCTGTGTGACAGGATTCAGTTTTGGACAGGTGGAATATACAGAAGATGTCTATGCGGATATCATGCCGCAGATGGAGGATGCGGTCAATATTCTGCTGGCACATGGTGGAGATGAGAAGCATATTCCGATCAATTTCCGGCAAATGGCAGAGGCAGGATTTGACTACTGCGCGTTGGGACACATCCACAAACCAAAGCATATCGTGAAGAATAAGATGGCATATCCGGGTTCGTTAGAGCCGCTTGACCGGACAGAGACCGGCAGACATGGATTTATCTATGGACAGATCAAGGACGGCGAGACAAAGATACGCTGGGAGCCATTTAACTGTCGAAGCTATATTAATCTTGGGCTTGCTGTGAAACCGGAATACAGCGAAGCAAAGATTCTGGATGTTCTTGCGAAGCAGATGGAGAATATGGGGACACAGAATATTTACCGTATTATTCTGTCCGGACATATGGCAAATGGATTGAAACCGGATTTTTCAGGTCTGATGAGAAACTACCGTATCTATGAGATCGTGGATAATACATTGTGTGAGTACGATCTGGACAAGCTTCATCTGGATAATGAAGATAATCTGCTTGGAAAGTTTATTGAACGATTCGCGGATGCAGAGGACGAGATCAGCAAACATGCATTAAAGTATGGGGTAGAAGCAATACTTGCAACTGGAGATAAGTGATCATGTATATAAATAAGCTGTTATTAAAGGAATTTGGAAAATTTAATAATAAAGAGATCCGGCTGAAAAAGGGCTTGAATCTGATCTACGGTGCAAATGAATCCGGTAAGACAACGGTGAAAGAATTTATTGTTGGCATGCTGTATGGAATCGATAAGACTAGAGGAATCGGAGCAAGGCTGGACAATTATGAGCTACGCAAACCGGTAAACGGCGGTGGTTATTCCGGAAAGGCATACGCTGTAACAGATGACAAAAGCTATCTTCTGGAGCGGAATTTCCTTCGTACAAATAAAAATGCAACGCTGACAGAGATTGAAACAGGAAAAGAAGTACAGCTTAAGAATCCGAATTCTTATAAAGGCATCCTGTTTGATGTAGATAAAAGCACCTATACGAATACCCTTTGTATCGGAGAACATGGTGCTGCACCGGGGAAGGAACTGGCAGAGGATCTTGGCAATTATGTGGTAAATCTGACCACAACCCGGAATGCCGATATTGATAAGACAGAAGCAATCCGGTATCTGAAAAATGAACGCCGGAATTTTGAAAATAAAAAGCTGGCAGCAGAGATCGATCAGTTAAATGAACAGATGGATGCGCTTGGAGATGTAGACGGAGATCTGGAAGCAATCCGGGAAGAACGCCGGGAAGAGCTGGATGCTTATAATATGGAGATCGCGCGGCTGAAACGGGAGGCAAGACAGCTTGTAAACGAGAAGGATGCAGCAATTCCGGATGAAGACGAAGATCGTACCAGAAGTCATATCTTCCTTGATGTGGAAGCGCTGGATGATGACGAGGAGTTCCGCCCGAAGACACAGAAAAAGCTGACTGACAATATATTTATTATAATGCTGACTGGTATTCTGGTTGTTGCCGCAGTTATGCTGGCGGTTCACTTGCTGAATTTCCAGAAAGCCATCCAGCAGTTATTTACAATCTGTACGATCGCATTTGTGGCTGTTACGATCATTGACGGATTATTCCGGAAGGGCTTCTTTGATGGAGCGGATGCAGTACCGGATGAGGCAGAATTTGACCAGATGATCTATGAGCTTGGACGTGCTACAGAATCCAGAACAGTCCGGATCGAGATCGACCGGAATTTTCAGGAAGCACATGATGCAAAATTAGAGCTGTTGAAGTTCAAAGAGCATGATGCCGTAGCAAAGCGGGATTCCTATTATGAATTAAAGGGCAAACGGGATGAGCTTCAGAAACGGTTTGAGGTGATGGAGAAGGAACAGAAGGCGATCGACCTTGCGATCCAGACTATCAATGATATATCGGTGGATATTTATAATGATTTCGGTGGCCGTTTAAATGAGAATATCTCGGAGATCGTCAGTATTATTACAGATGGCAAATATAACGATGTGAAACTGGATGAAAATATGCATATTTCGGTATTTGACGACGATCATTATATGCCGATCGAGTTCCTAAGCAGCGGAACGATTGAGCAGATCTATCTGGCTGTCCGGCTGTGCATCGCAGGGCTTCTCTGCAAAGACCGTATGCCGATCATTGTAGACGATATCTTTACAGCCTATGATGAACACCGCCTGAAAAATGCACTCTACTGTATGAGCCGCATTGATACCGATCAGGTCATAATCTTTACTTCAAACAATGCCATTGGAGATATGCTGGATGATCTCTCTATGGAATATAATTATGTAGAATTATAAATGAATAGCAGAATAAATGTAAAAAACCCCTACCTACGATAGAGCTGGATGCAGGCGGGGTTTTTTAGTTATACTTAATTACATCTCATAGTTATCAGAGATGGTATGTTTTTCTTTGTACTCAGCGATACGTGCGTTGATCCGCTCAGCAGGATCTAACAGCTCGCTGATAGAAGCATCGTGATTTAAGTGATCAATGATCAGAGCGATGTACTTGCTCATATCGGCTGATTCGTACCAGTCCTTTTTGAACAGGTCAGGCATCTGGTAGGTCAGGTTGGTTGTGATGACCTTTTCGATCAGACCTTCTTCGTGGCACTTATCGAATACTTCAAGACCCTTTGTAAAGAGACCGAAGGTAGCGATACAGTAAACGCGTTTTGCTTTTCTCTGCTTTAACTGTCTTGCAACATCGATCATGCTTTCACCGGAAGCAATCATATCATCGATGATGATAACATCCTTGCCCTCAACAGAATCACCAAGGAATTCATGAGCAACGATCGGATTTCTTCCATCAACAACGCGTGAATAGTCACGACGCTTGTAGAACATTCCGACATCGACACCTAACAGGTTCGCAAAGTAGATTGCTCTGTGCATAGCACCCTCATCCGGAGAAATGACCATCATATGGTTGTTGTCAATTTCAAGATCCGGTGTGGTACGGAGCAGGGTCTTGATGAACTGGTAGGTTGGACGTACATTCTCAAATCCGCTCTTAGGGATGGCATTTACGACACGAGGATCGTGTGCGTCAAATGTCACAATATTGTCAACACCATAAGACTTTAATTCCTGAAGCATAACGGCACAGTCAAGAGATTCTCTGGAAGAACGCTTGTGCTGGCGGCTTTCATAAAGGAATGGCATAATTACTGTGATCTTTTTTGGTTTATCAGTCATAGCGGCGATCAGTCGTTTCAAATCTGCATAATGGTCATCCGGAGACATACGCTGTGGCTGGCCTGCCATTGTATAAGTACAGCTATAGTTTCCGACATCAACCATAATATAGATATCTTTACCACGAACGGATTCATTCAGAATACCCTTTGCCTCACCGGAGCCGAAACGTGGACAATCGGCACTGATCAGGTAAGTATCAGCTTCATATCCGTGGAAAACAATGTTGTCTTTGTGTACATTGTCTCTGTTAGCTCTCCATTTTACGAGATAATGATCAACCTTTTCACCAAGGCCTGTACAACTTTTGTGAGCGACAATTCCGAGACTGCCCACGGGTATGGTTTCTAATTTGCTATCGTCTGGCATGATAAATATCCTCCATAATCTTATAGTGTAATGATTCGATACCTTATATTGTTAGTATCATTGATAGTATATATGCAAATGCAGAAGACTGCAATGCCATCAGTTAGAAGTTTTATTCTGGATCCGGTCTTTTCGTTTGGTGTAGCGGATATTTGTTCCATATAATGGAAATACCTTAAAGTCACCAATGATACGGGACATGATACGTTCCGTATACCGGTCAGAAAGCTCCCGCATACTCAGATTGGTTGAAATCAGAGTAGCAAGGGATCGGTTGTTGCGCATGTTAATGATCTCAAATAACTGGGAATTAACGAAAGTATTCGGAACCTCGGTGCCGAGATCGTCAATGATCAGCAGTTCACAGTTATAGATATAATCATATAACATCATCTTTTCTTTTTCACGCACATTACCCATTATAATGCCTGATAAAATATTTTCAAATAAATTTATTGAAGTCAGATAAAGAACTGTGTGTCCTTTGTCTAACAAAGCCTTTGCAATACAGTTGGACAGGAAGGTTTTCCCAAGTCCTGTTTCTCCATAGATTAGAATACCGGAGTGGGATTCGTCAAAATGCTCCACATAATCTTTGCAAGCTGCCAGAGTGTTTGAGGCATTCTCGTATGGCGTATGCTTATGCGTGCCATCATTCTCCCGGCTGTAGTAGTTCAGGGAAAAAGTAGAGAAATTCTCTCTCTCCAGGATCTCACGGATTGTGGACTGGTTGTACAGCTCGTCGATCACCTTCTGTGTCATACATTTGCAGGGATGGCTTCCCTGATAGCCGGTGTCGTGACAGAGCGGACATTCATAGATCGGTTCCAGATAATCTTCCGGATATCCGTGTTCTTTTAAAAGAGCTTTTTTATAAGCTGCCAGTTCCCGATTATTCTGGTTGATGTCTTCCATATTAACAGGCAGTTTTCGTATTCTGTTTCTTGCTGCCTGAATAGAAGAGGAAGCGATCTCCTGATCGATCTTTTTTATCTCAGGAATCTTTTCATATATTTCAGCTTTTCTATTGTCTGCCAGAATTTCATTTTCAAGACGCTTCCGTTGAAAGCCTGACAATATACTATCATAATCTATATTTTTCATAATTACACATAATCCTTATTTAGTGAGAATTTATCTCATCTAGGAACAATTGCTCCATTTCGTCAAGCTCAGCCGACATGTCTTTTTGCTGGAATGAATTGAAAGCATTCGGTTTAGCATTGTACTGACTTGATTTTTGTGATGTATTTCGTTTTTTTGCTTCGTGATATTCCGTGCTTGCCTTGGCAATATCATCGACTGTTTTGACACCCTGTTGCTGCCATTTTTTCAGGATACCGTTGATATAGGCAAATGTTACATCGTGAGGATGCTGTGCAATTCCACGGTTGCAGGCTTCAATGATGACCGGCAGTTCAAAGCCCATTTCCTTATTCCAGGAATCCATCCATGCGACTTCTCCTGTGGTTGGAGCTTTCCGGTTGATACCAAGTGCCTTAAAGACTGCACGGTACAATGGGTTGCCATTTTCAGCAGCTTCCTTTGCTTCCTCCAGTGTGTGGATGCCGGCCTGATACCAGTTTTTGGCAATGCCCTCTGCATAACGGAGATCCGGTTTCTCAATGCTGACACAGTATTCGATCAGATATTCCATGATCTCGGTGGAGAAGCCTAACTGATCGTGAATATAGATCAGGATCTCGATATCATTCACCGATAATTCTTTTCTGAAATAGGTTTCTGCTTCAAATATCACGTCGGCAAATGCATCATCTTCCTTTGCCTTTGCTGCAAGGGCGGCAGAGTAAGGCTGTTTCTCCGGAAATACAGACGCCGGTTTCTGAACCGGTTCCGGTCCTGATATGGTATTCTTGGTATGTACCGGTTTGCTTGCTGCTGGAACAGCAGGCTTCTTTTTCTTTTCCGGAAACTTTAATAAAGAGATGCTGTCGAGCGACAGGGAGGTGTCTGCCTCTTCCTTTGTTTTTTCATGCAGAGGAAGAAGGGTAATACCTGTAAGCTGGCCGGATGCATCGTAATCCAGACGTAATACGTCCTCGCTGATCCAGTACCGGATCGCACGGCAGATATCCTTCTCTGTGAGGTTGAAATGATCTGCAATATCAGCTACCGAGATCGGTGCTTTTGAGGACAACAGTCGGATAAGATATAGATAGACCTTGACAAATTCGCCATTTGCTTCGGTCATATAATAATCAATAAAATGATTCGATACCAGGGAAAATGTTTCCTTTGCTTCTGTTGAAATTGTGATGTAACTCATGGTAACTTTTCCCGCCTTTCATAACTTTTGGATGTCTCCAAACCTTCTCTGGTCAAGAAGTGCTCACATTATAGCATGTGTTTTTTAAATTGCAAATAGAACAAATAGTCGGTTGGAAAAATGGACAGGGATGTTGATTTTGTGGATAATGTGGAGAAGTTTTGGATAAAAAAATTATTTGTTACTAACACATCGGGAACAGGTGCTAAAACAGGGCATTTGTGAAAAAAGAAAGTAAATTTTATGTAAACAAATGAAAAGAGCTGTATGAGGAAAACTCCTTCACACAGCTCTGTGGATAATGTGGATAATTATTTTTTTATCAGCTCATTTCCGATAGAATCGACATTTCCGGCACCCATAGTTATCAACAAATCATTTTTTTTGCAATTTTTTAATAAATAATTTTCGATGTCCATAAAGGATGGCAGATAGAACGCATCGGTTCCATAAGAAGCAATCTTTTCGGCGAGCTGCTTCGAGGATACCAGACCTGTGTCTTTCTCTCTGGCCGCATAGATATCAGCAACGATAACATGGTCACAGACACTTAAGACCTTTGCAAAGTCATCGAAAAGGGCATATGTTCTGCTGTAGGTATGAGGCTGGAATACACACCATAATTCATGGTAGTCTGTATTCTTTGCAGCGGCGAGGGTTGCAGCAATCTCAGTTGGATGATGTGCATAGTCATCCATGACCTTTACATTGTCGAGGATCGTTCCTTTATACTCGAATCTCCGCTCTGCACCCTTACAATGCAGCAGACCTGCTTTGATCGCATCGATTTCGATGCCAAGCTCTGTTGCGGCAGCAATAGCAGATAAGGAATTGTATACGTTATGCTTTCCAAATACATGAAGTGTGATGTCGGTGATCTCCTTTCCGTCGATCACAAGGGTATAAGTTGGACGGCCAAACTCATCAAAGCGGATATTTGCAGCGCTGTAATGGTTCTTTGGATCTTCACCGAAAGTAATAACCTGGCACTTCAGATCTCTTGTTACGGTATCAAAATACTGCATATCACCATTTACAATGACTTTTCCGTTTTCAGGAGTCTTTGTTGCAAATGTGTGGAATGACTCCGCGATCTCTTCAATGCCGCTGAAGAAATCCAGATGATCCGCATCAACATTTAAGATAATGCTGATGTATGGTTTGAATGCGTGGAAGCTGTTTGTATACTCGCAGGCTTCTGTTACAAAGTAATCAGAAGAACCTACACGGATATTTCCACCGATATCATCGATGATTCCGCCAACGGAAATTGTCGGGTCAACGTCGGCCTCTAACATAATATAAGAAAGCATGGCAGTTGTGGTTGTCTTACCATGAGTACCGCTGACCGCGATGGAGTATTTGTAATTCTCCATGATCTGACCTAAGAGCTGTGCTCTTGTCAGCATAGGGATATTTTTGGATTTTGCAGCCTGAAATTCTTCATTATCCGGATGGATGGCTGCTGTATATACGACAAGGTCAATCTGATCTGTAATATTGCTTGCGGTTTGTCCGATATTGATCAGAGCACCCATGTCAGAAAGTTTATCTGTCATATGGGATGCTTTCATATCGGAACCGGTGACTTTAAAACCCTCTTTAATAAGAATTTCGGCAAGTCCGCTCATGCTGATACCACCGATTCCCATAAAATGTACATTTATTGGATGATTAAAATCAATTTTATACATGATGTTTCGCCTTCCTGAAAAGAATATTTGTGAGTATTATAGCATAGATAAAAAAGGAGTGGATTATTTTTTCATAAAAATTGAAAAGTTCAGAATTTAGTGTGCGATGCGGACAAAATGAAAACGAAAAATAGAAAATTATACGGTATCATGTCAAATATAGGCAGATTTCCGTGATTATTAACAGAAATTTGTCGTTTTTTTTGACATGGAAAACATAAATAGTTCACATATCGTTCATGAAATGTTCACATATATACTGTAACATACAATACGAAAGCTTTTCATATATTTGAATCCTTTCCCCCCTCATTTGGAGCCACCATTTTGGTGGCTCTTTTCTTTTTATTATCGGATGAAAAGCATTATTTATGGAGATGATAAGGGTATGTTTGGAGATTTTTTTCGATATTGGGATGAACTGCCGCAAGATGGTGGTTTTCGATTATTTGGATGGATTCATATTTGCTGGCTGGTTGGAATTATATTTGTATGTATAGTGACCGGTTATTATTATAGAAAGGCAGATGCTGCTGTTCAGGACAGGATCCTGAAAATACTGACGGGGATATGTCTGTGTCTGGAATTAGGTAAGGATTTTTATTTGATATGGATCGGGGAGATGGGGATATCATATCTTCCGTTTGAGATGTGCGGACTGGCGATTTTTGTGGAACTGGGATTTGCATTTTTCCACCGGAAATTTCTGGGCGAAGTTATGTGCGTGATCAGTATGCCCGGTGCAATGGCGGCATTGTTATTTCCGGATTGGACCAGATATCCGTTATTTAATTACATGCACATCAATTCTTTTCTGATACATGGACTTTTAGTGCTCATTCCGGTGCTTGTTCTGACATCCGGAAGATACAAACCTTCTATAAAAAGGATCTGGCAGATCTTTTTGTTCTTGTTTACAGTTGTTCCCTCTGTCTATGTTATAAACAGGATCTGGGGCTGCAATTTTATGTTCCTCTGTTATCCGTCCAATGGTTCTCCATTTCTGTCTGTTTATCTGCGGCATGGCTATGTTCCATATCTGATCACGTATGCCGTTACAGTCATTCTTTGTATTTTGGTTATATATGGAATACTGGACAAAATCGCTTCCTTTTGTGGTAAAAATGTGGTATACATTAATAGGAAGAATTAGTTGAGAAAAAAGTCATAATAATAGAAAATATGCGCAGAAAGAACTGCGTATACGGAAGATAGAATACGGAGAATGAGAAAAAATGATAACAAACGATGCGACGCTTTTAAAAGTAAAACATGAAGTATTGTATGAAGTTGCCAAGCTTGCGTATGCCGGACGATTGGAGGAAGAAAGAGACAGTCTTCCTTATAAGATGGTTCCGGGACCGCAGCCGGCATTTCGATGCTGTATCTACCGGGAACGAGAGGTTATCAGACAGAGGATCCGGCTTGCGGAAGGTAAAGCACCGGGTGCTGAAGATGACGGAAATATCGTACAGGTCATTAATTCCGCCTGTGAAGGATGTCCGATCTCCCGATATGTAGTAACAGATAACTGTCAGAAGTGTATGGGTAAAGCCTGTCAGGCAGCCTGCCGGTTTGGAGCGATCAGCATGGGGCGGGATAAGTCCTATATTGATCCATCTAAATGTAAAGAGTGTGGGCAGTGTGCAAAAGCCTGTCCTTATAATGCGATCGCAGATCTGGTACGACCTTGCATGAAGAGCTGCCCTGTAGATGCGATCTCGGTGGCCGATAATGGTACCGGTATTGCCGTGATCAATCAGGACAAATGCATACAGTGTGGTTCCTGTGTCCATAAATGCCCGTTTGGCGCGATCGGTTCTAAGACATTTATCGTGGATATCATTAAGAAGATGCGTTCAGATATTAAGGTGTTTGCTATGCTTGCACCTGCAACGATCGGCCAGTTTGGTGCAGATATTACGATGGCAAGCTGGAGAACCGCTTTAAAGAAGATTGGTTTTTATGATGTTGTAGATGTATCACTTGGAGCGGACATGACTGCCATGAATGAGGCGAAGGAATGGATCGAAGCCAAGGAGAAGGGGGAGAAGAAGACAACCTCCTGCTGTCCGGCATTTAAGAACTATATTGAGAAGCATTTCCCGACATTAAAGGATGCGATCTCAGAGACAGTATCACCGATGTGTGCAGCATCCCGTTATATAAAGGAAAAATTTCCGGGTGCAGTTACTGTATTCATTGGACCGTGTATCGCGAAGAAAGCGGAATCCATGTCAGGAGAGAAGGATACTGCAGATTATGCACTGACTTATGGTGAGATCCGTGCGATGCTTCGTGCAAAGGGTGTAAAGCTGGAGCCGGAAGAAGATACGGATGATCAGGGCAGTATCTATGGTAAGAAATTTGCAAATGCAGGTGGTGTAACCGCAGCAGTTCTTGAAAGTATGAAAGAACTTGGCTGTACCGGTGATGTATCTGTATGCAAATGCAGTGGCATAACCGAATGCAAGAAAGCATTGACGCTGATGAAGGTCGGAAGACTTCCGGAAGACTTCATCGAAGGTATGGTATGTGAAGGTGGCTGTGTCGGCGGTCCATCGAGACACCGGGATCCAAATCTTGCAATGCGTGACAGAAATGCAGCACTTGCAAAATCATCGGATATATTGATCAAGGACAATCTGGACAAACAGAATGCAGAAACGGTTGATATGATCCGTTAGATATAAGAAGGTAATTGTAATATCGGATGTGGGGACTTCTGATATTACAGGGAAAAGCAGAAACTATTAATAACAAAAGAAAATAAAGAAGAAAGAAAATTAAATGTCGCCAGACGAAACATAAAATCAGCCCGGCGGCATTTTTTTCGATGGAGGTTACACGCATGGTAGCACAGATTTTGGCACTTGCCATTTTTGTAGTTATGTTCGGATTGATCATATCCGAAAAATTTGAGCGTCATGTTATCACATTGGTATGTGGACTGGCAACACTTGTTCTGGTATTTGGTGTAGCAATGCACAGCATGGATGCGATACTTGAAACATTAAATATCAGAAACATTTTTACACTTTCGTTCTGGTATGAGGCAGGAGCCTCATCCGAGAGTACGGGTGGTATCAACTGGGCCACGATTATCTTTCTTGTGGGAATGATGGTTATGGTAGAAGGTATGGCAAAGGCGGGTTTCTTTCGCTGGCTATGTATGACGATCGCGAAAGCCGTTCGGTATAGGGTCATTCCGATATTTATTACATTCATGATCATGTCATTTGTCCTTGCTATGTTCATTGACAGTATCACGGTTATCCTGTTCTTAGCAGCAGTTACGGTGGAACTGGCGCAGCTTCTGGACTTTGATCCGATTCCGCTGATCCTGTCTGAGATCTTCTGCGCAAATCTGGGTGGATCGGCAACAATGTGTGGTGATCCTCCAAATATCATTGTCGGAACATCCCTTCGGTATTCGTTCTCCGATTTTATTACAAATACCGGCCTGATGGCGGTACTTTCACTGGTGGTTATTATTTTTTACTTTTATTTTTGTTTCAGGAAAGAACTCACTGCATCTTCGGCGCCACAGACTTCGGAGAAAGATCATCCATCACCGGTATCTGCGATCACGGATAAACGGGCATTTGCCATTAGCGGTGTGATCTTTTTATGTGCGGTTGCCTTACTTATCACACATGCACAGACCGGACTGACAGTTGCATTTATCGGTCTGTTTATAGCAATACTGGTTCTTCTGACATCAGGAAAGAATATCGGACATATTTTAAAAAATGTAGATTATAAGACGATCCTTTTCTTTATTGGTCTGTTTGTTGTAGTCGGTGGTCTGGAGCAGACCGGTATTCTGGAACTGGCAGCCGGATTTATCGGGAAGGTAAGCCATGGAAATGCCAAGGTAATGATAGCCATTATTATCTGGGTATCCGCGATCGCAAGTGCATTTGTAGATAATATTCCATTTGCCGCAACCATGATCCCGGTTATCAAGACTCTGGCAGCATCGACAGGTGTGGATCTCTCGGTTCTTGCATGGACACTGGCAATGGGTACAGATATCGGTGGAAGTGCGACTCCGATCGGGGCATCGGCAAATGTTGTCGGAATGTCGATCGCGGCAAAAGAAGGTCATCCGATCTCTTGGGGCAAATATTGTAAGGTATCGGCTCCGGCATCCGTTATCGTTATTCTGATCTCAATGGTCTGCATCTATCTGCGATATTTCTAGTATTTTTACAGAAACGGGAAATGGCATCACCTGTTATGTAGCAAGCCTTTTTCAACGCCGGTTCTTAGCGAATCGCCAAAGGCGAAGAGCTTAGCACCGTTGCGTTGGAATAGAGTGCAAACGACTTGCGAAATAACAGGTGATGCTATTTCCTGTTTTTTGTAAATAAAAAACTACAAAGAAATTGAAAGCAAAAAACTGTTGACAGATAAGTGAAATATGGTACTATAGGTAAAGTAGTTTTTAAAACTACGTTTGAAGTTAACGAAAAACTTGGAATAAAGTCTGGAAAAACCGAGAACGAAGTTGCAAAAACGTGAAAAAAGGAAACATATTTTTCATTATATAGATCATTATTTTACGGAGGAACAGACAGTATGATAACAGAGTTAAAACCGGAAGAAGGAATTGCCGGAAAGTTTGTCAAGACAGCATTTGATGAGAATGGTGTATTAAGCAAGATTGAATTTACAAATGATGAGACCTTCAATTTTGCATTTGATGTAGTGGATGCATTAGCAGAAAAGACACCGGATAAGACAGCATTGATCTATGTGTCCAGAGATAAGGAAGAAAAGAAGTTTACATTTAAAGAGATCAAAGAGTATTCCAATATGGCAGCAAACTATTATAAGAGCCTTGGTATCAAGAAGGGCGACAGAGTGCTGCTGGTATTAAAGCGTCATTATCAGTTCTGGTTTACGATCCTTGCACTTCACAAGATCGGTGCAGTAGCAATTCCTGCAACCAATATCTTAAAGGTAGAAGATTACAGATACAGAATCGAAGCTGCAAATGTAAAGGCTGTTGTATGTACAGCTGATGACAAGATTCCGGATGCAATGGCAGCCATCGATCCGGATGATAAGGTGATCAAGGTTATCGTAAATGGTGAGAGAGAGCATTTCCATTCATTTGATAAGGACATCCTTTCATTTAGCAAAGAGTTCGCACGTCCGACAGGTGAAGATACAGTCTATGCACATGATACCATGATCATCATGTTCACATCAGGAACAACCAAGCATCCAAAGATGGTTGCACATAATCATCTGTATGCACTTGGACATTATATTACAGCAAGATATTGGCATAACGTAAAGACGGATGGTATTCATTTTACAGTATCCGATACCGGCTGGGGTAAGGCTCTCTGGGGCAAGCTCTATGGTCAGTGGTTATGCGAGACCTGTATCTTCGTTTATGACTTTGATGTATTCAGTGCAGACAATATCATGAAGCTTGTAGAACAGTACAAGATCACAACCTTCTGTGCGCCACCAACCCTTTACAGAATCCTTGTTAAGATGGATCTGAGCAAATACGACCTTTCCGCACTGACTTACTGCACAACCGCAGGAGAAGCCCTGAATCCGGAAGTATTCTATAAATTCAAAGAGATGACAGGATTTACGATCTTTGAAGGCTTTGGTCAGACAGAGACTACACTTGCAATAGGAAATCTGAAAAATACAACACCGAGACCGGGTTCCATGGGTAAGGCAAGCCCACTCTATGATGTTCACATTATGAGACCGGACGGAACACTTGCTGATGTAGATGAGACCGGTGAGATCGTTATTAAGATTGCAGATGGCGAACCATATGGTCTGTTCTCTACTTATAATAATGATGAGAAAATGACAAAAGAAGTTAAGCACGACGGTTATTACCACATGGGTGATACCGCATATATGGACAAGGATGGATATTTCTGGTTCGTAGGCCGTGTGGATGATATCATCAAGGTTGCCGGATACCGTGTTGGACCTTTTGAGATTGAAAATGAGATTATGAAGATCCCATATGTTCTGGAATGTGCAGTTACAGCTATACCGGATGGAACCAGAGGACAGGCGATCAAGGCAACGATCGTTCTGACAGAAGGAACGGTTGGCGATGATAACCTGAAGAAAGAGCTGAAGCGTTATTTCAAGGAGAACATGGCGAGCTACAAACGTCCTCGTGTGATCGAATTTGTCGATGAGATGCCAAAGACGATCAGTGGTAAGGTAAGACGTGTAGAGATCAAAGAGAAAGACTGGAAATAAGTCTGGACGATTATCTGCTGGGATAGATTACAGGCAGATGAAATGACATAGCCTGTGAGAAGCAGGCAGGAAATGGAGATGTTCATAAAATGATAGATATGGAAATTAAGCCATATGAGCGTATGGTTTATTACTATGAAACTGACAGAATGGGAATTGTTCATCATTCTAACTATATCAGATGGTTTGAGGAAGCGAGACTGGACTGGATGAAGCAGATTGGATGGGATTACAAGACCATCGAGGACGACAATATCATTATTCCGGTATTGTCGGTATCTGCGGAATATAAGACCATGTCCAGATATGGAGACAACATTGTGATCTATGTAAAGCTTGCAGAGTACACAGGCATCCGTATTGGATTTTCCTATGAAGTACATGACAAGAAGACTGGAGAGCTTCGGTGCGTCGGCACATCCTGTCATTGTCTGCTGGATGAGAACAATAAGCCGGTGTTCATGCGGAAACGTTATCCGGAGAAGGATGCGTTCTTCAAGGAGCTCATGAAGCAGCAGGCTGAAGAATAATATTATAAAAAACGCCCACACCGTGATCAGATCATTTCTTTATGCAGAACACTTTCGTTCTGTGTCTCACGTAGCGGTACTAAATTCACCGCAGAGCGGTTCATCAAGGACCGACGTGAGACAAGGTCTGCCAAAAGAAATATCTGATCACGGTGTGGGCGTTTTTTATATCTGCTTTGTTGTAGAATTCCCCTGCCAGATTCTCTCTGTTGACACATTGTTTTATAATTGCTAGTATAGGCTTGATATAAGGGATTTCCATGCGGAATCAGGTATTATGTATGAGCATTATGAATGAGCTTGTTAGGAAAACTTGTTAAGAAAGATTATGAAGATAATGGCTGCAGGGCATGATGTATTTTGAAATGGTATGAGGTTAGAATGAGAAAGATAAACGAAAACAGAGAGAAAATGTATAGATCTCGTTGGTTAAAGGTTGTTAGTTCTATATTGGTAATGGTGATGACTGTTTCGCTGTTTGGTCAGATTGCTGTGAATGGAGCATTTGACGGAACTGGCAAACAGGCAGGCACAGGTGTGATCGCGGGGCTTAGTCAGGTAGAGGCGGCTTCGGATACTTCTATTGATTATAAGGCGGCTTTGAAGGATACTTCTGTTGCAATCGAGAAAAAGCTGACAACCTATAAGGTGGAAGTGGCAGATGAAACAGGCGGAACTTCCGTCGTAGACTGGTATGGCCCTGCAAATGCTTCAATCGGTGGCGAGTGGGCTGTGATCGGAGAAAGCCGTTATGGACGGAAGAATGTATTGTGGTATCGTGCCTATTATGAGAATCTGGTACGGGTATTACAGGCAGTCGGAGAAGCACAGGCATCTGCTGATGGAACAACTACAGGTGGAAGTGCAAAGACTGTGCCATTGAAGCTCGACAGCAGAAAGGGAACGGAAAATTCCAGAGCCATTCTTGCACTGACTGCTATGGGGATAGATGCGTCAAACGTAGAAGGGTATGATCTGACAGCAGCTTTGTCGGATATGACATATGTAAAAAAACAGGGCTTAAATGGACCAATCTGGGCGTTGATCGCGCTGGATTCCGGTAATTATGAGATACCGCAGATCACATCGGGTAAAGCAACAGCCCAGGTATCCAGAGAAAAATTGTTATCTTATATATTAAGTAGTGAGCTTACAGATGGTGGATTTAATCTGACGAAAAGTGATTCACAGGGGGCAGATCCGGATGTGACAGCAATGGCATTGCAGGCATTTGCACCATATTATACCGGACGGATAACTGTTGGAACAGAGCTTCAGAAGCAGATCAGGGAAGCAGTGGACCGGAACATACAAGTTCTCTCAGATATGCAGAAAACCTCCGGGGCATACAGCTCATATGGAAGTGAGAATGCAGAAAGCACGGCACAGGTGCTGGTGGCTTTATCCAGTCTTGGAATTGATGGAAGAACGGACAGCCGTTTTGTAAAAAATGGAAAGTCTGTGCTGGATGGTCTGTTGTATTTTTATATACCATCAACCGGAATGTTTAAACATGTAGAAGCGGAAAAATCCGGCAATCAGATGGCGACCGAGCAGTCATTTTACGCATTGGTAGCGTATCAGAGGTTCCGGAATAAAAAGGCAACCTTGTATGATATGACAGATGCGGATAAAGCATGTGTTATGGATCTGACAGATTGTAGCGTAACAATTTCAAAGACTGCATACACATATACCGGAAAGACGATCAGGCCGGTGGTGACTGTTACCTGTAAAAAGCTGGATGGAACAACGATCACTTTGAAAAAGGATACAGATTATACAGTCACATATAAGGATGATAAAATGCCGGGCAAGGCAACGGTTGTAGTAAAAGGTAAGGGTGATTATACCGGAAGCGTAAGCAGAACGATCACGATCGCACCGACGGCAACGGTGATTTCTTCGGTGACAAATACAGAAACCGGAATCCGGTTGAAATGGAAAAAGACGACAGGCGCAGAGAAATATATCATATATCGTAAAGCGGGAAATGGTTCCTGGAAGAAATATAAGTCGGTAAAGGCGGCAAATGGATGTTCCTTTACAGATACTAAAGTTACAAATGGAAGCAAATATGCATATAAGATACGGGCGTATACGGATGGTGTATATGGAGCATACAGTTCCATACACACAATATACCGGGTAAAACAGCCGGCCCTGAAAGTGAAAAAGACAGGAAAAGGCAGATTGCAGTGTTCCTGGAAGAAGAATACGAAGGCGAACAGTTACCAGATCATGTATGGAACGAAGACGTCCATGCAGGGTGCAAAGACAATCACGATAAAAAAAGCCGGAACCGTGAAAAAGACTATAACCGGATTAAAAGCCGGAAAGAAATACTATGTACGGATCCGGAGCTGTAAAACGGTGAATAAAAAGAAGTATTACAGCAGTTGGAGTAAGACCGTAAATATCCGGGCATGATCGGGAGCGTAGAAGCTGACTAAACATGCAGATGCCCGGAGAGCAGAAACTACAGATACAATAAATACCGTATGACAGAAAGCAGCCTATGAAGTTCATTAAAAAAAATATAAAAAAAATAATTGGTATTCTGGCGGTGGTGCTGATCCTTACAGTGGCATTCTGGTATGGTGGAAATGCACCGGGTTCCAGAGGCTTTTCCGGATTTGGAAAGCAGCATACGGAATCCCGGAATTCGACCGAACTGGAAGAAGCTGAAACTGGTCAGGAGAAAACCGGAAGGCCATCGATGACGGAATCGGAAACAACAGACGATCAGGACGCTGATAGTCAGGATACAGACCGTACAGATGAGACATCAGAAGGAGTGTCAACAGAAGATCCGGCAAATAAAGATACACAGGAAAAGGCATCAGGCGAAACCGGAGCCGGAAATAACTGGACAGATAGTCCGGCTGCAAATGGAAGCACCGGAACAGAAGCCGGACAGGACCCATATGGTTCGGATGGGCGAGACTCCACAGGGACGACAGAGGCTCTGACCGAACAGCCAACGACGGAACAAACGACTGAAACAAAAGAACCGAAAACAACGGAACAGCCGACAACAGAAGAGCCGGGGCAGAATACGACAGAAGCTCCAACGACGGAACGGCCGGCGCATCAGAAACCGGAGAAGCCTGCAACAACGGAAGAACCGGAAACGACAGAGCAGAAGCCCGCAGAGGAGCAGACATATACCTGCACGATATCGATTAACTGCGATAATATTTTGAAAAACTGGAATATGTTAGATAGGAGCAAGCAGTCCTGTGTACCTGCCGATGGCTGGATCCTGAAGGAAGTTGAGGTAGAATTCAAAAAAGGACAGACCGTATTTGATGTATTAAAGGATATTACGAAAAAAAAGAGTATACAGCTTGAATATTCCTTTACTGCATTATACGGAAGCTACTACATTGAGGGAATCCATAATCTGTATGAATTTGACTGCGGAGAATTATCCGGTTGGGAATATTGTGTCAATGGGAAGTTCCCGGCATTTGGATGCTCAAAATATGTATTGAAAGATGGAGATAAGATTGAATGGAAATACACCTGTGACCTTGGAGCAGATGTAGGAAATCCATATTTTGAATAACAGACAGGAGAAACAGGTGAAGAAGATTAGAAGGGATGCATTTGCAGACAGTCATCCAATCGTGAATTTGATATATTTTATATTTGTCATCGGATTTGCAATGATGTCGCTTCATCCGGTTAGTTTAGGGATCGCTTTTTTGGGAGCGGTCTCATATTCTATCTGCCTGAATGGCAGACGGGCACTATATCAGAATCTGCGCTATATGTTGCCGGTTGTGATATTGACGGCACTCATTAATCCGGCATTCAGTCATCAGGGGGTGACGATCCTGCGGTATCTGCCGTCCGGCAATCCGCTGACGCTCGAATCTATTCTGTATGGTATAGCGGCTGCTGTAATGCTGGTGACAGTACTGTGCTGGTTCTCATCCTTCAACAGGATCATGACTTCTGATAAAATGATCTATCTGTTTGGGCGTCTGGCACCGTATCTGTCGATCGTTCTGTCTATGACGTTGAAGTTCCTGCCGGAATTTACCGCAAGGATCCGACAGGTATATCAGGCACAGAAAGCGGCAGGCTGTGTGATGTCTGGGAAATATTTTAAACGGCTTCGAACCGGTATGCGGGTGATCTCTTCGGCAGCAACCTGGGCGTTAGAACGGGCGGTCATAACAGGTGACAGTATGAAGAGCCGGGGATATGGGTTAAAAGGCAGGACAGCATATTCGTTATTTCATTTTAGAAAAAGTGATGGCTGCTGTCTGGCCGTGATTCTGGCATCGGGAAGTTTTGTTGCGGCAGGAATGATCCGGGGCGTGATCGACTGGCAGTATTATCCGGATATAACAGGAAATGGATCAGACGGAATGGGAACTGCGGTATTTGCAGGCTATCTGTTATTAGTAAGCCTGCCATGTGTGATGCATCTGTATCAGGCAATCCGGGAAAGGAAGAAAAGATGAAATTATATGAGATCGATAATCTGACATTTGCATATCCGGATATAGCATCGGAGAGGGATGATGTTTATCTGAAGCCGGTATTAAAGGATATCGGCCTTTCCATAGAAAAGGGCAGCTTTGTCATTGTTGCAGGTGGTTCCGGAAGTGGGAAGACGACATTGCTCAGACAGTTGAAATCCGTTCTGACACCTCGTGGAAAAAGGGAGGGAACTGTCTGTTTTCAAGGGAAAAAACTTGGAGACATAGATGATCGTGTACAGACGGAGCAGATCGGATTTGTTGTACAGGATGTAGATGCACAGCTTGTAACGGATAAGGTATGGCATGAGCTTGCATTTGGGCTGGAAAGTCTTGGATACGATAATGCCTTTATTCAGAAGCGGGTGGCGGAAATGTGTTCGTTCTTTGGTCTGGATGGGATTTTTCACAAAAAGGTAAATGAATTGTCCGGCGGACAGAAGCAGTTGGTAAACCTGGCGTCAGTCATGGCAATGGCACCGGAGGTGGTGATCTTAGATGAGCCGGCAAGCCAGTTAGATCCAATGGCAGCGAGGGAATTTTTCCAGTGCCTGTATCGTATTAACCGGGAACTTGGAACTACGGTGATCCTGACAGAACACAGACTGGAGGAAATCTGGCCGATGTGCAGCCAGTTCATTCTGATGGAAGATGGCAGAGTGATCTATGATGGAAGCATTGCAGATGGCGTGGCGCTGTTGGCACAGAATGCACCGGCAATTGAGATCCCTGCGGCATGCAGGATAGCATTTGGATTGTCTGAGTATGAAGTTTCAGACTGTCCTGTTACAGTTGCACAAGGACGGGAATGGCTGCGGCAGTATGATGAAGACCATGAACAGGTGATAGCAAAGGGACAGTCAGAGCAGGCGGATACACAAGGGAAAAATCAGATAGCGCAGAACGTGATCGATATCAAGGATGTATTCTTTCATTATCCATCCATGGAGAAAGAGGTATTGTCCGGACTTACCTTATCGGTAAAACGGCAGGAGATCCTTGCCATAAATGGTACAAATGGATGCGGAAAGTCAACATTGTTATCCCTGATCGCAGGGAATTACCGGCCGGACAGAGGCAGGATCCGGCGGGAGAAACAGCTCCGGATTGGATATCTTCCGCAGGATCCCAAGTTGTTATTTACTGCAAATACAGTTGGAGAAGAACTGGGACTGATCCGCAGACATGGGACGTTTGAGGTGGCGGAGCAGGAGATTTCGAAGGAAATGATATGGAACAGTATTCATTTCTGCCGGCTGGAATCTGTACTGACGCAGCATCCATATGATCTGTCAGGGGGAGAACAGCAGAGACTTGGACTTGCAAAGGTACTGCTTGCTGCTCCGGATGTGATATTGATGGATGAACCGACAAAGGGCATGGATGCAGCATTTAAGAAACGGTTTTCGCATATGATGAAGAAGCTTCGGGCTGCCGGACATACGATCGTGATGGTAAGTCATGATATTGAATTCTGTGCAGAAACGGCTGACAGGATCTGTCTGATCTTTGATGGCAGAGTGGCAACGGTTGCGGGAACAAACGATTATTTTTCAGGAAATGAATTCTATACGACTGCGGCAGCCAGAATAGCAAAAGGAACCGTCCGGGACGCTGTAACGGTTGAGGATATCCTGCATGCATATGGTAAAACCGGTGCATGGGATCACCCGGATGACGATATAGATGACGGAACTGTATCCGGAAACAGGCAGGAAAATGACGAAGCAAAGCAGGAAGAAGACCGGATAGGAAGCAGTGTTCAAAGCGAGATATCAATACAGGAGAAAAAAACGAAAAAAATGTCATTTGTCCGAAAACTGGGACTTCTCCTTACAACGGTTATCATGGTGTTCTGCTTTTATAAGACAATGACACAGGCGGATCTGACGCGTCTGATCGAGGATGGAGTGGTGACTGGAGAAGGTATACAATATCTGATCTTGTATGGTATATTTATATTAGCAACGGTCATATATATTCTGTTGCTGCGTCCGGTCGGAAGAAACAGGGATCAGGATATTGACCTGCGCAGAAGGAACCGGATCAGCAGAAAAAAATTGATCATAACGGTTCTTTGTATTGCAGCAGTGGCAGGAACGATCTGGTTTGGCAAGACGGTTCTGTCAGACCGGAAGTATTATTTTATTTCCCTTCTGGTTCTGATCGAAATGATGATACCGTTTCTCACAGCCTTTGAGACAAAGGCACTGGGAGCACGGGATATTGTAACGGTGGCAGTTCTGTGTGCGCTTGCTACAGTCGGAAGAACAGCATTTTTTATGATACCGAATTTTAATCCGGTTATGGCGATCGTGATCATCAGTGGGGTAGCATTTGGATGTGAGACCGGATTTGTGACCGGAGCGGTGACGATGCTGGTATCGAATATGGTATTTGGACAGGGACCGTGGACACCATGGCAGATGTTTTCGCTTGGCCTGGTTGGTTTTGCGGCGGGGCTTGTATTTAATAACAGCCGGGTCAGAAGTCAGAATGTGACGAAACTTGGCCTGTGTATCTTTGGCGGCCTGTGCTGTATTCTGATCTATGGCGGTATCATGAATCCGGCGTCTGTGATCATGTGGCAGCCGGCAGTGAACCTTAAGATGATCGTGGCAGCGTATGTAACCGGCTTTCCGTTTGATGTGGTACAGGGATTTGCGACGGTTCTGTTTCTGTGGATCATGGCCCGGCCATTTTTGCTGAAATTGGACCGGATCAAAATAAAATATGGAGTATTGTGTGAGGTAAAACAGCATGCTTAGAAATTGTAGTCTGGAAGAGATATCGGATGGTCGTTTATATGATCAGACGGATATGGTAAAAGCATATTGTAATGAATGTAAAGGGTGTCATGCCTGCTGTGAGGGAATGGGAAATTCCATCATCTTAGATCCGCTGGATGTGAGCAGACTGACAAAGGAGACAGGTAAGAGTTTTGAAACTCTGCTTGCCGATACGATAGAGTTAAATGTTGTAGATGGGCTGATCCTTCCAAATATCAAGATGGTAAATGGAGCATGTACTTTTTTAAATGCAGAAGGCAGATGTGGGATCCATGCGGCAAGACCGGGATTCTGCAGACTGTTTCCGCTTGGCAGATATTATGAGGATGGCGGATTTAAATATTTCCTTCAGATCCACGAATGTGATCGGGCAGGCAAGGTGAAGGTCAAGGTATCAAAATGGATCGATACACCGGATTTGCCGAGATATACAGAGTACATTAATGCGTGGCATGATTTTCAGAAGCAGGTGCAGGAGGCATTTGCACGGATCCGTATGCAGGACGGGGAAGAAGAAAGTAAAAATGCACAGATCAAGCAGATGTGTATGTATATACTGAATATCATGTATGTTGCGAGATATGAGGAGAACCGGGATTTTTATGAGCAGTTTGAGATGCGATTGGAGCATCTGAAGGAACTGCTTGAGTCAGGAATCTAGAAAACAGATCCTGATCGGGAACGGTATAAATGCGGATAAGAGGTGGGGAGTGTGAACGATGGTAAAAAGAGCATATAAAAGACTGGTATTTTATATAAGTATATTTGTGATCCTTATGGCAGGCGTGATCCTGATCTTCTGTGCAAGAGAGATCCGGGAGACAACGGAGCAGGTGGATGATGAGATGAACAATAATATAGATTATGCCGCTATGTCCTGTCAGAACTGCCTGTCGGATGCGATCGATATTCTGACAGTGAATTATTTCACAGTGCAGTATATGCATGAGTCGGGATATAGTATGGATGAGTTCCGTACATATTTTACCGAACAGACCGATTATCTGAAAAATGAAGAAAGTATGCAGTATCTGGGGATTTATGGATATATTGACGGAGAACTGATGCTGAGTACTGCATGGGAGCAGCCAGAGGGATATCGGATCGAGGATCGTTCCTGGTATCAGGAGATGAAGCAGAATGGTACAGAACTTACGATCACGACACCATATCTGGATATGAAGACGAACCGGCAGGTGGTATCCGTCGGACGTATGTTCCGGGACGGTTCGAACCTGATCGGTGTAGATGTTGATCTGGAGGATCTGTCAAATCTTCTGAAAGAGTTGGATGCAGGAGCGGGTGAAATCTATATTGTTGATCAGACCGGAAGCATTATTGCGGGGGAGAATCCCGCATTTATGGGAAAAACACTGGACAGCATATATCACAGAACGGGTGCATATGAGAATTATGTTTCAGATATTGATAAGGAACTTGCTTCGGAGACGGAAGGTACTGTCAGCTATAAGACAGACAGTGCATGGATATCTGTGAAACCAATCCTGGATAACTGGTATGTGGTTGCGATCGTGGATAAGAATGAAGTCAGCAAACTGGCAGCAAAAAATGCAATCCCTTCTGCGGTGACACTGACTGTTGTACTGCTGGTATTCTTCATGCTTTATATGAACCTGTTTGTCCGTGTATACCGGACGGGAAAAAAAGGCAGAGCTTCGATCGGAGTTGAGCGTTATGCCTCTGGTTCTGTTCTGCAGGATGATAAGCGGGTGAAAAAGGTTGTATTTTATGTATATATCCTTTTTGCCACATATTTTATTATGATGTTTTATCGGTTCCAGAAAGCCCCGATGTTCGTTATTGTGACATTGGCAACTATGTTGATCAGCTTTCTTGTGACTTTTATCAGAAAGACTACGGTAAAGATACATGGATTGTGCATGTCGGGCTGCCTATTCGCAATCGTTGCGATGTACGGACTGATTCCGGGTGAACATAACCGCCTGACCGATATGTTTCTTGCGGCAGCCGTTGTTGTGTCATTGTACCAGAAGATGGAACTGAATATATTTATGCTGATCAGTACCATCGTTTATTATTTGTATATGGTCCTTGCCGGTCGCTATATATCACAGACAGGTTCATTCGATGTCAGCGAGACGATTTTGGATCTGCTTATCATATTGATTGGCAGTCTGATGCTTCTTGTGGTGATCGCATGGAACAAGCAGCTTCAGGTCCGTTTGAAACAGAAGGCAGAAGAAGCGGAGACTGCGGCGAACAGCAAGTCGGCATTTCTTGCTAACATCTCACATGAGATCCGGACTCCGTTAAATGCGATCCTGGGTATGAATGAGCTGGTGCTCCGGGAGAGCAGACAGCCGCATATCAAGGAATACGCCATGTATATCAAGAATTCCGGTAAATCGTTGCTTACGATCATCAGTGATATTCTGGATCTGTCCAAGATCGAATCCGGAAAGGTATATCTGGTGAACGAGAACTATTCGCTGAGCAGTCTTGTGGAGGATGTCGAACGATCCATCCAGAAGCGTATTATGGAAAAAGGGCTGGAACTTAAGATCTATATAGAACCGGAGCTGCATGAGAATCTGAAGGGCGATGAGGTTCGTATCAAACAGATCATCATGAACCTTTTAACAAATGCAGTAAAATATACAGAAAAGGGTGAAGTTCGTCTCTATATCACAGGAAACGTTGTGGATAATAAACAGAGCCTGACGATTGAAGTTTCCGATACCGGCATTGGTATGCGGAGTGAGGATATGGATAAGCTGTTTACAAATTTTGAACGACTGGATCTGAAGCGGAACCGTTCGGTCGAAGGTACAGGACTGGGACTTCCAATCACCAAGAATCTGCTGGTCGCAATGGGTGGAGATATTACAGTCAGCAGTGTATATGGTGAAGGTTCCACATTTACGGCAACGGTTGGACAGGAGATCGTAAATGAAGAACAGATCGGGGATTACAGAAAGAAATACAAAGAAAAGCTTCATCATGAGGTCCGATATCAGGAGTCCTTCCATGCAGAGGATGCCCGGATCCTGGTTGTAGATGATAATGAGGTTAATCTGAAGATCGTGGTCGGACTTGCAAAGAATACAAAACTTCAGATCGATACGGCACTTAGTGCGGCGGAAGGTCTGAAGCTGATTCGCCAGCATTCCTATCAGCTTCTGCTGATCGATCATATGATGCCGGAGATGGATGGAATCGAGATGCTCCAGCATGTGAAGACTATGGATGGCGGTATCTATAAGGATATTCTGGCAGTTGCGATCACGGCAAATGCATTATCGGGTGCAAAGCAGACTTATCTGGATGCCGGTTTCTGCGGATATCTGTCGAAGCCGATCGATCCGGAACGCTTTGAACAGATCATAAAAGATAATCTTCCGCAGGAATATGTAACGGAATGTGGAGATGGGAATGGAGATACTGCCACAGAAGGACAGGAAACAGACGGCACACCGGATCCAAAGCAGGCAGAAGAATGGAGCATACCGGGAATTGATATCGCGAAAGCCTTATCCTATATTGGCGGAAGCAGAGAACTGTATATCAGTCTGCTGCGGACTTATCTGGATGGAAGTGAAGAACGGATCCGGAAGCTTGAAGAATGTAAGAACAAAGAAGACATCTTTAATTATGATATAACGATCCACGGTCTGAAGGGAATATCCGCAAGCATTGGTGCAGATTCTATGGCAGCAGCCGCTGCAGGGCTGGAAGAAGCATGTAAGGATCCACAGACGGCAATGGCGTACATTCAGATAAATCATGACCAGGCAGTAAGCCAGTACCGGGAGCTTTTGGAGCAGATTATACGTTGTAAAGTAAGTGCAACACATGAGATATGTGTTGTACTTACTTTTTTTTATGCGTTGTTTTTCCCCCCTCTTAATCAACGCATGAGTTCCCATCCTTTTTCTGGAGCGTGTCAAAGGTCGATGCGCTCCGCTATAAAGGATTGAAATGGGTTTTGATTGAGGAAAAATAATTTGTTAAGGTTGTGCGTCCGCACTATATATAAAAAAGAAAGATATGAGGTAAATGTATGGAAAAATTAAAAAATGCAGATTCGTTATTTGTTGGAAGATTCATGATTGTAGCGAAAAAAGAAAATGAAATAGCTGATCGTCAGACAGGTGAGATCACAAAGTACTGGGAGTATTCGCTCTCTAATGGTAAGGATGTGTTAAAGGTTACATGCGGTAAGAATAGTCCGCTTCATGATGCACGCTTCGGTGGTACTTATGATATGGAATTTACGGCAGATTTTAGCAGGGGATATGCGAAGCTTAAGGTGACGTATATTGATGGTTTAGAAGAAAGTAAACCAGCACAGAAATAATTATATTGCTATATATAAACGTCGTGATGATGTGTGTATATAAATAAAGTGATGGAGGTGCTTGCTATGACATGGGAAAACGTGACTGGTGCAGTTACAAATCTGCTTGATGTAATGTCTACAGTTGTAACGACTATTGTAGGTAATCCTTATTTGGCTGTTTTCTTAGCAGTTCCGGTGATTGGTGCTGGTATTGCGATCTTCCGTAAGTTTAAGAGATCATAAGATGACACTTAAGGCAGGTGGGGCGGTTAGCTGATTCGCTAGCCGCTTTTTTTTTAGAAAAGAGGTGAAAAAAATGTTAGGTAATGAATTTATTGAAGTGTGGTTGTTAGTCGGTTTAGCAGTTCTGTTTATTCAAGTGACAGCAATTTATTTTATGGCAAAATCTGGCGAAAAAATACATGAAAAGAGAATGAAAGAGATAAACGAAAAAAGAACAGGTTAGAACCTGTTCTGATCATCTGGGTTATGTGGATTTTTAGTTTCATGAATACATTCTTTTATTGTTTTTCCTAGTACTTTTATTATAAAAAAAGGTACGGTAATGATGAGCAGGAATATTAAAATGTATACGATTATGAATATTGAGCTATTGCCTGTGCCGGATGTTGTCGTTAATAATAACATTTTATTTTTTCTCCTTTCAAATAATTCTATAAATAAATAATAAGGGGTGCTTATGATTTTATCAAGTAATTTAAAAAAAATAATATCTTTTGTTGCTGTGTGCGTGGTTTTGCTTAATGCTATGGTCTTGCCTGTTTTTGCAGTTGGTGAGGGTGGAGATTGGGGCGATGGTGAATGGCATGAAGCATATGAAGATTTTAGTGATGCTCCACGTTATACAGAAAGTGATCTTGTGTACACTGGGGATGTGACTACAAATGTTTGTACAGATTTTAATTTAATAAAAATGTTTGGTTTAGATTGGACTTATGACAATTCTGTGTGCTATATGTCCCGACCGTTTCAGCTGCGGAAACGGTGGGATCAACCTAGTAATATACTTACTCAAATTGGAACAGATAATGCAATTTTAAAGAAAATGTTTTCTCGTGATTATTTTGAGAGCATATCTACTAGTAGTTATGTTACATCAAATAATATAGATATCTCTAGTTATAATGTGTATTATACGTTGCGTACGTCTTATAGCCCTACAGGGGAGTATGGCTTTTTGACGTTAGATTATTGGTTTGTACCCCAAAATCGGTATATTGCTATTTCAAATCAGAATAAAGAGGAAGATGGTTCTGGAGAAGTATGGTATGGCATATGGTTATCTTCTGAAAATGAGTTAGATTATAACTATAAAGACGTATTTCATGCTACTACACAATTCAGAACAGAAAGCGGCTCTCTTACTTCGTGGAGTGTTGGTGCTTGTGATAAGTGTTTTTATGATTTCCTTGGTATGTCACATTTGAATCTTGTCGCTACAAATATTCCGATTTTTTTAACAAAAGATTCTGCTAAAAATCATGTAATGACTGGAAAAATAACAGAAGATCCTACAAATAAAATTCCAAATGCGGAAAATGAAAAAATTGGTGCTGATGCGTTTTATTGGGATTCTTTAAAGTGTCGTTTGGTGCAAGTTGGTGGTCAATATAAAGCTATATTTGATTATTCGTATAGTGCAACTGATATGGTGAATAATCCATCTGAATATCATATGAATGTTGACTATACGCAAACGTATAAATATAAGTTATCGTCTACAAGTAATGTGGTAGATGATCGTTATAAACAGGATTCTACAGCTTTGAATATAGGCGCATCACCGGGTAGTATAACAGATGCATTTACTGAGATGAATAAATCGGCTTATGGCACTGGTACGGGTATATTACTCTGGATTGGACAAGGTCTTGCTGATGTGTTTGGTGTCGATAGAGATCTTACGAGTATAACTCTTTATAGTAGTTATATAACTGTATACGTTGAGTTGGTACATGTTATTGATGGTGGTAATGGTCTGTCTGTAAAGGATAAAGTATCAAGTGATATTCGATCTTTTACATTCGACGCTTCCCCCATGAACGGGAGAACTTAAAACGGTATGTGGCCTTCGGATATTGAACCAGTGTCACAGGATAAAGTTGAGGTTACAACTAAAGATACTGTTGATTCTGACGGAAATGTGACAGATCGTACTGTTACCGGATCTACAGTTATAAACAACATAACTAATACCGTGAACAATTACTACTACGATTCTGACGGAAATAAAAAAGAATCGTCTGGTTCTGATACTTTATCTGATATATTATCAACTCTTATCAAATTTATAAAAACGCTTGTGACCGAAGGGTTGCCTGCGGCGTTGGAGATTTTGCAGACACTTATAAAATCCTTATCTAGTATGATATCCTCGGCTCTTGACGGCTTAAATGTCGGAGCAGGAACGACAAACGGTATTATAGCGGTCTTGAAATGTATCCCTGCATCGTGTTGGTCACTTGTTGTGATTGCTGTAATTATCCTTGTTGTGGTCGGTGTGCTTAAACATATTTTTTAGGGGGTGCGTGAATGAAATATATCTTGTATCTCATGCAACTAGCTGTTTATTTCTTGAATTATGAAATTAATATTGATGGCGTAAAGTTCACCCCATTAGAGTTATTCCTCGTTGTAGCTGTTTGCGGTATGGTTGCTCGTGCTGTTCATGACTTGTTCCGTGATGATTAAGGGGGTGGTTTAATGCTTGGTTTATTGTTTTTTATCGTGTTTGTTGCCGGAGCGGTTCAGATATTCCGAGAATATCACTATATACTTGACTATAAGAGAGACGAAAGGATGATGCATGAATATGAAAAGATGCAAAAAGAAGATCTTGAATCTATTGTTGATGACGCTAACAATAGTCCTTTTTAACTGTATACCTGTAGCGGCTTCTGAACTTGATACTTCGAATGCAACGACAGAAGCGGCTACAGAAACAACGACAGAAGTAACTACAGAAGTCACAACCGAGACGGCGGTAAAGGTTGCTACTCCGGGTGATGCCTGGTATACGACGCTTATAGGTTCGCCGGATCAGACACCAAAGACACTGGATGATATTTATGTGTTGCTTCACTGGATATTGATTTTTCTGGTTACGTTTATAATCTGTGTTGCATTTGTATTTATTTATAACTGTTTAATGTAAAGAAAGGGGATGAATGTTCTATGGATAACATGGTTAATTACTTTTATAGCAATGGTGACCTTACGCTTATGTTGACAAAAGTTCTTGTATATGTCCTTGCTCTTTTCTTTTTAGCGGTGATCCTTGGCGCAATCAGAAAGGCAAGGTTATAGTATGTTAGAGATTGTATTATTTCTTCTGTTTATATGTATAGTCGTGTTTCCGTTTCCAAAATTTGTTATCCGGCATTTTTTCGATATGTGTCGTTATGGAGCGGTTGACCTTTATTATTATATCAAGCACAAAGAGTATAATCGGTGTCCTTTCTTCGGACGTGTTGATATTATCAGCGCATACCGGAATAAGGTTTTTGGAAGTGGTAAAACCTTGTGTGTGAGTAAGCAGGTACATGACATTTATAAGAAGTATAACGGTTTACCTGTGTGGGATGAATCCAAGCAGGCGTTTGTGACACAACATATACATATTGTATCTAATGTCTCATTTTCAGATATTCCCTACGCCATTTGTGACTTCTAAACAGCTTATGGACGTAAGACAGCCACGGCAGGACGTGACAATCTTTGTTATGGATGAGATTGGTGCTATATGGAATAGCCGTGACTTCAAAACAAATATTAGCACGGAGTTGCTTAGAAATCTCCTGCAAGTGCGTAAGAACAAAATATATATTATCGGTACTTCGCAAAGATTCCACTTTTGTGATGCTCTCCTGCGACAGATCACAGCTAACCTTGTGTGTGTGAAAAAGACATGGCGAATAGTCCGCAAACTGGCGTATGACCCGATGGATTTTGAAAATTGCAACAATATAGATATGCTTAAGCCGCTCAAGGTATCGTATGCATGGATCACAAATCAAGATTATGCGTCGTACGATACGGACGAACGTGTGGAACGTCTGCGCTCGGATGATCTCCTGCCAGATGATCAGATACTTATCAACCAAGGCGCACATGTCAATGATCTGTCAGCGTCCGGCTTGAAGCGACGTTATCGGCATAGACGCAAGTAAAGAGTCCGGTGCAAGTGCACGAAGTGCCTCCTTGTACCGATAGCTATAATCTGCATGTTGTTGCGGGGCTGTCAACCCCTCTGGGCGGCTTTGTCCGCCTTGGGTTGACTGCCCCACAACTGCATGCCATTGCTATGTTTGCTAAAAGAAAGGGGAAATAAAAAATGAAAGATCATGTTAAATTTGTTCAGGATATAGAACGATGTGCAAAATGTGAATATTCGTTTTGTATGTATGGTCGTAATGATGAACATGTATGTCTTAAGAATGGGAAAGATTGTGACAATGTCATGGAAAGGATGCATAGATGAAAAGATTACTGTATTTACTTAATCAAATATTGTCTCTTTGTAATAATGCTATCCGCTTATTATTAAGATTATTGAGATTCTAAAATAGTAGGTGTAAAGGTGTAAAACTTTATTTCAAAGATTTTAAAATGTCTTATAAAATCTAGGTTTTTTGCTACCGCTGGGGGGCTTGTCCCCAGCGGTGTAAATGAGGTGTAAAAGGTGTAAAAAGTGTAAAAGTTTAAGGGGAAAAGATAAGGGAAAAAGAAAGTGGGGATAAAAAATGGGAGTTCCAAAAAGTTTCAAAACGTGTGAGATAGTTCAACAGCTCCGGTTTATGTCTCGTGATCAAGTTGAGAGTGGATTAGATCATAATGCTGTGAAAGATTATGCATTCATTTTGCATGACATAGATACAAATGCAGACGGAACGAAAAAATTACCACACTGGCATATAATGATACGATTTAAGGATAGTGTGCCAACTAGCAGTATATGCAACTGGTTTGGTATACAGCCGGAGCGTATCGGAAAAATCCGTGGTAAGTTTGCGGATGCGCTGGCGTATCTGACACATTCAAATGCGCCGGAAAAGGCACAGTATTTGGAAGAAAATGTTGTATCTAACTTTGATTTTGTAGCGGAAGCCGCGGCGGCTCTTGCTAAAACAGCATCAAGAAAGCGCAAGGATGAATTGATAGAGTTAATTCAGAGTGGAGTTATTCGTGAATTTAATTACACGGACTATATATCCGCTACAGAGTATGACCGATTTAAGAAAAGCATAGATAATGCTTTTGCATATCGCAAGGATGCGCTTATGCACATGGATAGAGATATGACGTGTATATATATCTTTGGTGAATCTTCTTGTGGTAAAACGACATACTCTAAACAGCTTGCTATTGAGAAAGGTTATAGTTTTTATATCTCATCTGGTAGTAATGATCCGTTGGATGGGTACCGCGGCGAAGATTGCTTGATACTTGATGATGTACGCCCGGAAGACTTCAATGTATCGGATTTTTTGAAGATTCTTGATAATAATACTCAATCTACAGTGAAAAGCCGCTATAGGAATAAGATGCTTGAATGTCAGCTATTGATACTTACTACTTCAATGAGTATGCCTGTATTTTTTCGGCGGCTAATCGGATGCAACACGGAGCAGATCAAACAGTTTGAGCGTCGGTGTGAACTTTATGTAGAAATGTCAGAGCAGACAATGAAGACGTACATATATCAGCGTAAGAGCGGAAAGTATCAGTATGTAGATACTTATGCAAATCCTGTATCTGCACAGTACAAAAAGGTTGACCGAACACATAATGAATGTGTGGAACGTGTGCAGGCTCTTTTGATGCCGGGACGTGTTGCTACTAACTATGAGTGTGGATTTAATGATAATCCCCCTCGTGATGTGGTGTTAAAGTTTGAAAACTGGGAACAAGAAAAATTACCAAATATTTCCAGTTAATAATTGATAGTTTAAATATTATAATAAGCATAGGGAATTTGCCTTATGCTTATTTTTTTACAAAAGGAAAAGGGATAAAGGGTGATTAAGTGGGAAAAGGATATAAACATTTAACTAGGTACGATCGTGTGACGATTGAAACTTTGCTTAATACGGGAAAGAGCGTGCAATACATAGCGGACTATCTGGACGTCAGTCGGTCGACGATATATCGGGAAATTAAGAAAGGTACATATACACATTTGAATAGTGAGTGGATAGAAACAAAGGCATATAGTTGTGACCTTGGACAGGCTGTTGCTGATGAACGAAAAACGCATCTTGGCAAGGCTCTAAAAGTCGGAAGTGATATAGCTTTTGCGGATTTTATCGAAGATAAAATTATAAATGCTCGGTATAGTCCATCTGCCGCACTTGCAGAAGCATCTGCAAAGTTTGACACTCGGATCAGTGTTAGAACTTTGTACCGATATATTGATAATCATGTGTTCTATCTGCTTGATAGTAGTTATCTTCCGATTAAAGGTGATAGGAAGAAAAAGAAGTATAAGAAGCCAGTGCAGAAGCGTAAGTCTGCTGGAACTTCGATAGAAAAGCGTCCTGCTGAGATTTCAAAACGTACTACCTTTGGGCATTGGGAAATGGATACAGTGAAAGGTAAACAGGGTATAACAAAGGGCTGTTTTCTCGTACTAACTGAACGACTTACCAGAATGGAGATTGTGCGCAAACTGTCTGATCAAGGCTCTAGGTCTGTAGTCGAACAGGTCAATGAGTTAGAACGCCTGTGTGGTGATCGTTTTAAGGATGTGTTTAGATCTATCACTGTAGATAATGGCGTTGAGTTTTCGGATGTTTTCGGCATTGAAACGTCGCCGGATGGCACACACCGGATAGATTGTTACTATTGTCACGCCTATAGTAGTTATGAGCGTGGTAGTAATGAAAACAATAACCGCCTTATCCGTCGTCATGCTCCAAAGGGTACAGATTTGGACCAGTATGGTGCTAATGATGTTATGTATATTCAAGACTGGATAAATGACTATCCTCGTAAAATGTTTAACTGGCGTACCAGCCGGGAACTGTTTGCGGAACAATTACACGCATTAGGAATATATAATAGTCCGATTTAAGGCAACTTGAAAAAAGTTGCCTTAAAATTAAAAAAAATGTTGCACTTCTATTGACAAAGTATAGCTTTTGGAGCAGATAAAAAAATGGCTTGCGAATATGGAAACAGATGGTAAAATAGAAAAAGAAGCGGTCACAAATATAGCGGAGATGCTTACGATCATCAGTGATTTAAAAACTGCTGTTTTTGAGTATAAAGAGAAAGCTGCATGCACCTGTCTGGAACGATTGTACAAGACAGAGATACCGGAGTTAGCAGATGAAATGGGTGCAAAGTATTATGGAATACTCGATAAGCTGTATCAGTATGTTTCGGATTATGATATGGATAAAGCTTATGAACTGGCAGAAAAACTGGAAACGGATATTAGGAGGATACTTAAGTGAAACGAACAGTATTGGTTATAGATGATGATAAGATGATACTTGATATGATCCAGGGAATCCTGGAGGACAAATTTGAAGTATCAGCCGTGAATGATGGACAGAAGGCGTTCCGTGTTCTGGAACGGATTCATCCGGATGTCATCCTGCTTGATCTGAAGATGCCGGGTATGGATGGATATGATGTGATATCCAGACTGAAGGTAAATCAGGAATATAAGAGTATTCCGGTTATTTTTCTGACGGCAGTTACAGATGAGTATTCAGAGACAAAGTGCTTTGAAGCAGGAGCGGAAGACTACATCTGTAAACCATTTACAGCGAATGCATTAACAGCACGGCTCGAACGCGTTCTGAATATTCATGAGTGTGTAAGGATATAAGAAACAATGGGAAAAGAGACAAAGACAAATGCGATGCGGATTCTCGATCGTATGAAGATTCCGTATTCGCTCAATCAATATAACTGTGAAGAATTCATCGATGGTGTGCATATTGCAGATATGCTCGGACAGAGTTACGAGGAGAGCTTTAAGACGATCGTAACGGTTGGAAAGAGTCAGGGCTATTATGTATTTGCATTGCCGATCGACAAAGAGATCGATCTGAAAAAAGCAGCCAAAGTTGTTGGCGAGAAGAACCTGGAATTGCTTCCTGTGAAAGATATCAACAAGGTTACCGGTTATATCCGTGGCGGCTGTACACCGATCGGCATGAAGAAAGCATATCCGACCGTGATCCATGAAAGTGCGGAAACACTTCCTCAGATGATCGTATCCGGTGGACGCCTGGGTGAACAGATCATGCTGAAACCGGATGATCTGCTTCGTGCGGTGAATGGCAGGTATGCGGATATTATTTCGGAGAAATAAAAAAATATCGGATAAAGAAAAAGAACGGGTTGTTATGACCTGTTCTTTTTAATTACAAAAAACTTGAATAATAACTAATAAAATGTTATTTTATATAAAAATATGTTACTAAAGGAGGCACTTTATGATAAATACAATGAATCAAATGTTTGGAACTGATTTTGAAATGAAAAAAATTGAAAAAATAAAGGGACTTCCGGTTTATATGCTGTCCCAAAGAAGCATTTACGAGGTATTGGATAAAGAAAATGCATTTATATTAGTTAAATTAGCAGATTCTGAAAAATTTGGCGTAATTGCTTTAAAAAAACAGCAAATGCAATATGAAGAAAAGACAAATCTGCCTGTTGCTTATTGGTTTGGAAATATTACCAGAGCTCAGCGGGATGCACTTATTGGGCATCGGATTCCTTTTGTGGCGGATGATAAACAGATGTACCTTCCATTTTTGGGAATCGCAATACACAATTCATTCAGGAAAAAGAAAGAAATAAAAACCGAAAAAATGATGCCTGTTACACAGAGCTTATTTTTGTATTTAATATACGAGTGCAAAAATAAGAAAATTATGAAAAAACAGGCTGCAGAATATCTGAATGTTACAAAGACATCGATTACAAGAGCCAGTGAACAACTAGAAAAGATGGGACTGATATGTCAGAAAACAGATGGAAAAGAATGTTATATGTGGACCGAGGATAGTGGCTATCAATTATTTATAAAAGCAAAACGATATCTGATCAATCCGGTGCAGAAGTCGTTTGTAGTAGAGAATCTGAATCAGTTTACCGACATGCCTGTATCAGGCGAAAGCGCTCTTTCTAATTATTCGATGTTGAATCCTTCGGTTATTGAAAGTGTTGCCATTGATAAATCTATGGCAAAAGAATATACATTTAAAAAAATAGATGAAAGATGGGAAGATAATAAGGATATGATAAGAATTGAATTTTGGAAATATAATCCTGATCGGTTTTCAAAAAATGGCATGGTAGATCCTATATCTTTATGTATGTCTTTATCAGATGTAGAAGATGAAAGAGTTGAAGGCTCGATTGAAGAAATGTTGGAGGAATATGCATGGTAGTTGGGATAGATACATTTCGGGAGAAATTAAGGCATATGTAGATTGTTATACAATTATTGGAGGAACAGCTTGCGATATTATTAAATGATGATTTTTATAATTTTATGTTACAGGGACGTAAGATTATAAATGACATATGTGTTCTGGGAGCAGAATATCTGATACCTTTTAAGATGTATGCCTGGTTAGACTTGAAAAATAAAAAACAAAACGGTGAGCATGTAAATGAGAAAGATTTGAAGAAACATAAATATAAAGAAGAGGCAATTACAATTCTTCATGAGTTATATTCGGTATAAAAATATATTATATATGAATACATAATAAGGAAAATAATATTTGTATAGAAAAAGGAGAATGAGTATCGAAAACTCATTCTCCTTTTAAAATCTAAAATTCAGATCCTGTTATTTTGCATGATGAATAGCGGGTATGCGGATCTTGGTGATAAGATTTGTCAGGCGGTTTAAAATCAGCGCCAGTACGATGGATATAGCAACCATGATCAGTTCGTATCGTCCATAACAGGTATGGTAGCCGTAATCTCTCATAATGCCTCGTACAGTAACGTGCGTCAGATATAATTCCAGGGAATATTTGCCAAACCACTCAAAAAACTTTTTTATGCAGTTATGTAATTTCTCAAAACGCTTCAATTTACCAAATAGAATTGCAATTAAGATACATGCACTGATATTAAGAAAAGCAGCAGAATATCGCGCAAATATAATTTTGCTGCCCTTCCGAAATTGGATTGCGAATAAAGATAAAAGCATCAAACCATATGTACCATAGGATATAGGGCGCTTTTCATAGGAGTATTTACCAATAAAGCAGCCAAGACAGAAAAATGGAATACGTAATAAAGCCAGATTGATATTGCTGAAAAAGCCTTTATTTGATAATTGGACTACTATGGCTATCATAGTGAAAAATGTGAAAAGATTGATCAGACGCATTTGTTCGGATTCTTCATCTGGCGCTTTATCCAATACCCGGAATATGAATGGAAAAATAAGATAACAAAAGCATATTAACAGGATATACCAGAACCATGCCATTCCCCGTGTAAAAAATGAATAGAAAAATATATCAGAAAAAAATGCCTTTATTCCTGTTTTTTCAAAGAAAAGATCATTCCAGCAAAGAGCGGGTATAGATACCAGAAAATATGGAATCAGGATTTTGGTAAATCTCCGCTTATAAAACTGGGAAATATCCGGATGCTTTTTCATTGCGTAGTACAAACCAAAACCGGATAAGAAAAGAAAACCGTCTACACTTGAACTGGTGATATAGTTACGGAAAAATTCTACCCATCCGTTTTTGTGGACGTGATAGATGCCACAGTCCTCCACATAATGAAATACTATAATGCATATAATAGATATTCCCATCAGAACACCACGGTAATCGGAGATGATATCCCATGTGTTTTTCTTTTTTGTTGTAATTGTTTTCATAGATAAAACCCTCTTTAATATATTTTTAAGTCAAATATGTAAAAATAATCATACAGCAAAAAAAGCGACTTGTACATAGGTGGAATCTTAATAAATATAACAGGTACTTGTATGCAACAGGGATATGATTTATAATAAATTCAATTATGTTTACAAATAATAGAGGAGTTAGGAAGAGATGCGTTTAAGCGGATTGAAAAAGTTTTTTAGTAGAGATACAGATAAAAAAGATGAAAAACTTGAAATAGAGATTAAAACAGAAGAACGGGATATAGAGCAGGAAAAACAGGCACTGGAGCAGGAACGCCTGGAGGAAAAGGAACGTCAGCAGGCATTGATCGATGAGGAAAATGAGAGAGAGGTAGCAGAGGTTCACCAGATCTGCGCGGGAAAAGAAAAGGACAAGGTATGGGCGTTCTGTGCCGGACAGTACAGTAATGATTTTCGGGGGAATCCAAAATATCTGTTTTTGTATATCAATAATTATAGAAAAGATATTGTTCCATACTGGCTGTGTGATGATGTAGAACTGATCGAGATGATCCGTGGTATGGGCTTTCATGCATATCGCATGGGAACACCTCAGGCAGAAACGATCATCAGCTATACCGGCGTACTGGTTTCTGAGCAGGTAAAGGCATTTATTCCGGATGGACTGGAACAAGCAAAGTATCTGAATCTCTGGCACGGTGTTGGCGGTGTAAAGGTTGTAGAGCGTAAGATCAAAGAAGGACGTTTACTGCCGGAACTTGCAAAGAAATATATTGCAAGAAATGAATATTATCGTACCTATGAATTATATCTGGCACCATCTGCATTTATCGAGAATATAGCAAAGGCGGAGCTTGGATTAACGGAGAAGCAGATCGTAAGAGCCGGATATCCAAGATGCCTGTATCAAGCGAATTATAAGAAGATTGAAACATATGATCATGATCTGATCGGACAGAAGGGGCTTCCGGAGGATACCAAGATTGTTGCATATACACCAACGTATCGGAATAATCCGGATGGTGAGCTGTTCTCCAAGGCAATTCCGGATATTGACCGTATCATAGAGGTATGTGAGAAAGAGCATCTGTTGATGATATTTAAGATGCATCCGCTGCTTGAAAAGGAACAGGGCTTCCTCTGGGCAAAGCAGAGATATGCAGATTGTAAATGGCTTTTGTTCTGGGATAACACCAATGATTTCTATGAGATCTTGGATAAGATCGATCTGTGTATCATGGATTATTCCTCTATATTTACAGATTTTATTGCGGCAGGCTGCAAGCATTTCCTGCGGTATGCGTTTGACTTTGACAATGACGATCTGGATTTCCCGATGGATTATGATGAGGTTACACCGGGCCGAAAATGTAAGAATTTTGATGAATTGGTTCAGGCACTTTCGGAATATGAGAAAGACGACATCAGCGATAGTCTGGATCGGATCAGTAAGCTGTACTGGGAGTATTCTACTTCAGACAGTATGGATAAGATCATTGACAGCACGATCGCATTTGTACCGGAGAAGGTAGAGCTTCCAACTCTGTATAGCTTTGATATCTTTGATACGCTGTTTTCCAGAAAGGTACTCGATCCGGTTGGCATCTTCTACTATGTACAGGAAAAAATGCAGGAGGATGGAGGGTTCCCAAGAGCGCTTGTTCTGAATTATCCATCGATCCGTAAAACATCAGAAGCAAATGTAAGAGAATATTATAATAAATCAATTGCACTTCGTGAATCAGAAAAGGTTGAGATTCAGTTTGATGAGATCTTTGCCCGTATGGCATCCGTATATAATCTGACAGATGAGCAGGTACAGAAGCTAAAGGCTTGGGAGCTGGAATGTGAATATGACAATGTAATCCCGTTGCCGGAGCAGATCGATATGATTAAGAAATATCTGGCACAGAAAGATACGGTTATTCTGGTCAGTGATATGTATCTGCCGAAGGATGTGATCCTTGAGATGCTCCGCAGAGCGGAGCCGATGTTAACAGAACTGCCACTGTATCTGTCCTGTGAATATGGAGTTCAGAAGGTATCACAGCAGTTATTCTTTGAAGTATTTGCAAGTTTTGAACCATATTATGATTTTAAGAAGTGGGTTCATTATGGTGATAATCCGATTGCCGATCACAATCCGCCAAGAAAGATTGGAATCGAAGTAAGACAGGTTGCAAAACCGGAATTTTCCGATATTCAGACACAGTTGGTAGAACAGCTTGGAACGTATGATTCCTATCTGGTGGCTGCACTTCAGACCAGAATGGCTGCAAAGGCAGTATATACAAGAGATGAGTTTGTATCCACATTTGTGACGATCTGTATGGTTCCATATGTAGACTGGGCGCTTCGGGATGCAATCAGAAGAGGATATCAGACGTTATATTTCATTTCCCGTGACGGACATCCATTAAAACGGATCGCAGATGCGATCATTGAGGCGCGGGGACTTAACGTAAAGACAAAATACATCTATGCATCCAGAAGAACATGGAGAATCCCTTCTTTTATCCATGAGGTTGACCGTGAATTCTGGGAGCCATATGGCAGTTTTGGAAATATCACTTCTAAGGACAAGCTGTTAAAAGCAATGGATCTGACAGACCGTCAGTTCCGTAAGTTTTTCCCGGCGGTTGTTCTGGATGGAGTTAATTTTACAGATAAGAAAGTATTAAATGGCCTGATCGACATATTTAAAAAGTCCGAAAGCTATAATCAGTATTTGATGAAAAAGGGAGCAGAAGAACGTGTACTTGTCAGCAGATATCTGGAGCAGGAGATTGACCGGACAGAGAAATTTGCCTTTGTGGAATACTGGGGCAGAGGTTATACACAGGACTGCTTTGTCAGACTGTGGCATGATATTGTAGGGGAAGAAGTGGATGTACCTTACTATTACAGTAGAACGGTACTTCCGACGATCGGTCATTCCGTACGATATAATTTCACGACCAATAATACGGCACAGTTCTTTATGGAAGGTATCTTTGCCAATATGCCATATAAGAGTATTGAGAAATACCAGGTTATAGATGGTAAGGTAGAACCGGTCATTGTTCCGGTTCCACACGATACGAGCCTTTTTGACTCCATGCAGAGACTTCTTCCGGAATTTGCATATCAGTATGCGAAGCTTCCACTTCATACACCGGAAGATACAGACCGGATGCTGTATGAATTTGCATTGAATTATTATAGAAATAATCTGGAAAATGAGGAATTTGCTGAGCAGATCGGTGGGCTGGTAGATTCGATTTCCCTCTATGGTAAGAAGCGTGAATTTGCACCGCCATTTACCATGAAGATGTTAGACAGCTTTGCGTCGAAGGAGAAAACCCGTGGAATGGGAAGTGTTACGACGAGTATCACCATGTCTGTAACCCGTGCTTCGGAAGAAGTAAAGAGACGGTATTTTGAGATGTACCAGATCATGCCGGGTGATGGATATGCTTCCGGTAGACTGTTATCAGAAGGAGAACTGGAAGAGAACAGAAAATACAAAGAGAAATACGAAGAGATCAAGGAGCGTGCAGAGCGATTTGCCGAATTATATGACGAGGCATCGGATGTATACGGTATTGAGAACAAGATCGTATTTGTAACAAATGCGAAGAATTTTACATCCGGATATCTTGGCAAGATGGCAGAAATGATGAAAGCACATAAGGAATTTTCGGTTGTTTTGCTTCGCATGGGTAATACCAAAAAGACGGATGAAGAGATTGCAGCGATTGTTGCATCTGCAAGATACATTATTGTTCCGGCAGCGATCCACCTGTTCTGTCGGACATCCTTCAGAATGGGAACAGATATGATCATGCTTCGTGATAATGCATTTAACCTTTATAATCAGGGGTATGAGGTTCGCTATTTCCTCAAATGGAAGCAGAAATATTTTGATTATGTCCTGAATAATGATACGGATATCCTTCAGGTTCCATCGGAACATCAGAGAGCGGAATTTGATAAGCAGTTCTCGCCAAAGGAAATGGATCGGGAAGTTCTGTATGGAAACTGCAGTACGGATATGTATTTTGATAAGGACTTCATCAGTGAGGCAAAACAGAAGCTGCAGGATCTTTTCCCGGAGACAGCAGACAGAAAGGTTATCCTGTACATGCCAACGCTTCGTAGAGTGAATTCCAGCAGCATATGGGCGAGAATCTTCAATATGCAGGCATTAAGCAAACTGATCGGTGATAAGTACTGTGTGGTTGTCAGCCTGAATGCGATCCAGAGCAAGAATGGATTTAAGAATGAACTGGAAGTAGAAGGCTTCAGTAAATGTATTAACAAGAACAATGGTATGACGATCCGTGCCTTAATGGTAGCAAGTGATGTGATCGTAGGTGATTACAGAGATTCCTTCTTTGAGACAACGATTCTGCGTAAGCCGGCATATTCGACCGCCTATGATTATGAGAAGATCATCAAGGGGCTGAATATGTCCCTGCATGCAAATGCATTTGATCAGAACCTGTTCTGCCCGATCGTCAGAACCGAACAGGAGCTTGCGGATCAGTTGAAGCAGATCGATCACTATGATTATCAGAAGATGGATCAGTTCCGGGAGAAGATGTTTGCAAACTGCGACGGACATTCCATGGAGCGTGTGCGTGATTATCTGCTTGCACATTACAAGGATTACGATAATCTGGTTACAAAGGATGAGCAGAAAAAGAATAAAGAATTTTATGAGAAATATCAGGAGCTGAAGAAGGTTGCGGATGAATTTGCAGAGGCATATGAGCTGGTCGTTCCGGAAACGGATATTGTAGATCAGATCGTTCTGTTATCTGAAAGAGCACTCACAAAGAATGATCCATTGTTCCAGTTGAAGGAATATCTGAAGGAACAGAAGATCTCCTGTAAGGTATTAATGCTGGATCAGAAAAAGACGGATCTTCTGCTATTAGCAAGGGAGCTTGCAACAGCAAGATATATTGTGACTTCAAAACCTGTTTCGATCCTGTGTCGCTGTGAACTTCGGGAGGAAACAGAGCAGATTATGTTGCCGGAGCTTGCATTTTCATTATATAAGAAAGAACTTCAGGCTGTTGATGAGATCAGGTGGAAGAGAAAGGGTGCGCATCTTGCTGCACAGAATCCGGTTTCGGTGCTTCAGATTCCGTCTGAAGGACAGGAAGATCTGTTCCGTAAGACCTATTCCGGAAATGGAAATGTTTATTGTGGACTGAAGGGAAGCTGCAATACGGATCAGTATTTTGACCAGAAGCTGATAGAGGAATCCAGAAATGCACTTATGAAGTTGATACCGGAGCTGAATGGACGTAAGATCATTCTGTATATGCCAAGCTGGAGAAAAGATAAAGAAACCAGAAAGACGGCGATGCTTTCTCTGAGCAAAATGCAGACAGCGCTTCAGGATAAGTACATGGTTGTGCTTCATTTTGATCAGGCAGGTCAGAAGGAAAAGGACCTGAAACAGTACGAGATCCCTGGTTTCTGCAAGGTGCTCGAAAAAGAGATTCCGGCACGAAGACTGCTGATGGCAGCCGATGTGATCGTAGGAGATTACAGTGCTTTATTCTTTGAGAGTGTGCTGCTTGGAAAACCGATGTATTCATCTGCATATGATTATGAGACATTTATAGAAAAAGACAGCATTCAGATGACAGCAGAAGAATTTGCAAATGAAATGTTCTGTCCGATCGTGAAGTCTGCAGAAGATCTGGTGAATGAGATCCGACAGATTGAATCATATGATTATCAGAAGCTGGAAGTATTTAGAAAAGATGTATTTGCTGACTGCGATGGCAATTCAGTCAGACGAGTTGCAGAATATCTGCAGCAACAGAGATAGAAAATGTGACAACAATACAGGAGCCGTTCCCGATTATGGGGAGCGGCTCTTTTTACTTTATAGGAAAGTTTGTCTTATAAAGTAAAAAACTTCAGAAATTTGTTATGCGAAGAGAGCGTTTCTTTACGGAATAAACGGAATATGGGATTCCTGTTTATATTTATAAACAATTAAGGTGAAAATATATTGAAATGAAGATTCGGTTGTGTATAATATTAAGTATCTATATTCAGGTATAGTAGTTTTCTGCGCTCAAAATTAAAGAGGTGCGTATAATAATATATCTGAAGGAAGCAACAAAAGAACAAAGAACAACAAAGAAAAAGAGAATAAGAACAACAAATGGAGGTAAAGAGAATGGGAAGGAAAAGCAAAAAAGTAGTTGCGCTTTTACTGGCATTGCTCATGGTCTTCTCAGTTTGTTCACCAATCAGTGGTGGAGCAGGTCTTGGAAGTACCAGTGCAAAAGCTGGAAACAGTGCACAGCCGGCAACGGCATCGGATGCGGAGGAAAGTGAGAAAGGAATCACGCCTTTGGCAAATCCGGATGGCTTGACGCTTAGTGATTTCACGATCAAGGTGAATGGAACTACGGTTTCAGACGATTCCAATGTTAAGAATGGTGATAAGGTTGGAGTTTCATTCAAATGGGCAATCGCAAATAATTCCAGACTTAAGAGTTTTAATGTAGATCTGGCAGCACAGGGAATTACGATTAATGATTATGCAGAAACAGAATTGTATGATGAAACCGGTGTTGATGTTGGTACCTGGTATATTCAGGACGGAAAATGTTATATTACATTAAAAGATGAATTCCTGGATGAAAGTGAGATCAATGGATGGGCAAATATTGATGGCTCTGTTGATTTTGCAGATACTGATCTGGATACAGAGAATAAAGGAACGATCAAGATCGGAGATGCCAGCTTTACGGTCAATGTTGATCTGAATGAGTCAGAAAGCTATGCAGGCTCCAACAAGAGCAAGGGTACTGTAACATGGAATCCGGATGGTTCTATCACACAGTCCTATGAAGTAACGGTCACAGCATATAATGGCAAGGTTACGCTTGGGGATGCAACAGAGACGATGGGTTCTGCGCTTACGAATATATCAAATATACAGGTAAACGGAACCGGTTACACAAGCTGGTCAGATGCACAGGCAGCAATGTCAGGCATGGTTCTTGATTCGAAGGATGAATCAGCAAAAACAGCGAAGATCATCTATGATGTAACAGTCAGTGCAGCAGATGTAAAGCAGGCATTTGCGGAAGGTGATGTGAATATCTTCGACAATAAGTTCTCAGTAAAATATAAGACGAATAAGGACAATGACAAGGATACAGGCAGTGTTACAACAGGGCTTAATATCAGAAAACCATCGTTGTCCAAGAACGGAACCTGGAACACGGATGCATCCGGCAAGAAGACATCGATCACATGGACAGTTGAGCTTCAGTTGGGAGATCTGACAAAGGATCCAACCTTTGATATTAATAACGTAGCGATCAAGGATACATTAGGACAGTATCTTACAGCTTCCGGTCTTCCGGCAGGGGTAAGCCTTGCTGATCTGAAGCTTAGTGACTTTACCAAGAATGGTGATACATACAAATTCACATATACAACGGATGTAGCAGATACTGCCTTGGATTCTGCACTTCCGACAGTGCTTACAAATGATGTAGATGTAGATTTTGATGGAACGAAATATAAAAAGACCGGTACCATGCAGACAGATGGCAAGGGTATTCTGGATAAGGAATTTGTAAAAGCAAATGCAGATGGTACATTAACATGGAAGATATCGATCAATATACCTGCATCAGATACGATCACAGAAGTGTCATTAAATGAATCCGATAAATCAAATGGAAGCTGGCAGTCATTTGTGTCTAATGTGGATATTGAGGGAACAAATGTCATCAACAATGGTTCTCTGGTAGCCGGAAATGGAATTGTAGCTTCTGTCACGAAAGCAGATCAGTGGGGTATCCAGTTCCGATTTGATGATGCGTATATCGCATCAAAGAAGGGACAGGTTATAGAGGTTACAATTATTACCAAGCCGGAAAATCTTACAGATGGGGCAAATTTTATTAACCATGCAAATCTGACTTATAAGGATAAGAATGATACAAAGTTCTCTGCGGATGCAGAAGCAAATTATAAATATACAAATAGTCTGGATAAGACAGGAACGGTCAGCACAACAAAACTGAATACGATCGATTATTCGTTATCTATTAATTTATCTGAGATTTCCGATGATCTGAAGGTTGGCGATGTGATCACAGTTACTGATACGTTGCCTGATACGCTGCAGTTTAATGATGATGCTGAGCTGCAGCTGAAAAAATGGGCAAACCAGTGGTATTCACAGGCAGATGGCAGTGCAGCAGCCATCACGGGAAGCATCAGCGGACATACGATCACATACTCGATCCCTGTTACACAGCAGATATTGGATGGTATAGCAGATGTAGCATCGAATACTTCATTTACCAAGTATGTGGCAGAGATTACATATTCTGCATCGGTAGCAGATGATATATTAACAGATTATGTTAAGAATGGAGCATCGATCAATGTTACAAATAATGCAGAGGTTTCCTACAACGGAGAATCCAAGGGAAGCAGCTCCACAACAAATACGATCACACCTGGAGATACAGTCAAGAAGTCAGGTGTATATATTCTGGAACAGAAGAAGAACAACGGCGAATTAACATCTGTCAAAGATCAGGTTGTAGAATATACCGTATATGTCAATACAAATGCGGCTAAGCTTGCAAATGGAGGTACGATCCATGCAGAAGATACAATGGGAAGTGCCTTGTTGTTCCAGGCAGACTCTCTCCATGTCTATGCATATAATGGAGACGGTAATCCGGAAAAGGATGCTTCCAACTGGACAGATATCACATCAAACTGTGCATACTCCTATGATGCAGGAAGCAGAACAGTAAAGATGAATCTGCCGGATGGCAAAGCATTAAAGCTTGTATACCGTGCAGAAGTGAATCAGGTGGTTGGAGGAAAGCTGGATGCATCAAATGCATCAAACAGCTTCAGCCTTACAGGTTACACAGGCTCAAAGGGATCAACAAGTTCAACTATTTCAACAACTGTTCAGGAGCCACATGCGGGCGTAGAATCAATATATGGTTCTATTACATTATATAAATATTGGACAAATGGCAACAATCAGATGCAGATGTTAAATGGTTCAGTATTTGCATTATATAAATGTAAGACAAATGCTGCAGGCGAATGGATAAAAGATATTGAGCCTGCTCCGGTTATGAGTAATATCTCATTAGGCGCAGATGGAACTAAGGAAATCAACAGACTTCCATATGATCAGGTATTTGCATTGTATGAAAAGACGGCGGATGATGGTTTCTCTGTTCAGAAGGAGCCATATTACTTCATGGTCAGCAAGAGTAGCAGTGATGTCGTAGCTCCAAGCTGGGTTGATCAGCGGTTTAACAGCGGATATCTGTATTATGAGAACAAGCCGGGCAGCTTTACAGTAGAGAAAACGGTAGATGGAGATATAGATTCTCTGCAGAGCTATGAAGAATTTACATTTGATCTGATGGAGATCAATGCTCCAAGTATGGCGGACGGAAAAGTAGTATACAGTGGAAAATCAGGCGGTGTCAACAGACAGACCACCTCCAGCAAAACGACCGGTGCCGGAAGCTTTGGTGAGATTCAATATACAACAGCAGATATAGGAAAGACCTTCTATTATAAGGTGTCAGAGCAGAAGGGCTCTGTCGATGGAATGACTTACGACACTTCTTTCTATATTATATCTCTTGATGTTGATGCAAATGCAGCCCAGGGTATTTATACGAAGAATGTGTCAGTTAAGAAATATAAATCGGATGGTACGCCGATTGCAGGAACTTATTCTGCAAGTGCCTTAGGATTTGACAATTCAACTGCACCACAGAAGGGCGATCTGAAGCTTGAAAAGATAGTAAGCGGTGATTATACACCAACAGCGGGAACAGTCTATAAGGTTTCAGTAAAAAATAAGGCAACAAACAAGTATTACGATAAGGACAGCAAAGAAAGTACTTCTCAGGTATATATCGAAGTACCGGCAAATGGAGAAGTAACGATCAAGGATCTTCCAATTGGAGATTATACAATAGCTGAGAATGAAACGGATGCAGCAAAAGCTGGTTATGCATTAACAGTAACCGGAACGG